>Ga0210019_1000020_pt1 | contig 252845 bp, 214 predicted proteins | sample CryGeyCG2114_020_2_FD_183969 | JGI IMG/M metagenome (GOLD analysis project Ga0210019, IMG submission 183969) | Groundwater microbial communities from aquifer - Crystal Geyser CG11_big_fil_rev_8/21/14_0.20 (SPAdes) (version 2) | ecosystem: Environmental > Aquatic > Deep subsurface > Groundwater...
GGAATATAGGCTCTACAAGCGTTTGCGAGATCACAATTATCACGAGAAAGTTGACACATGCCATTTCCCGATGGCGCACCCCTTTGAACCAATGAAAAACTTCCCGGTGGGTCACACATTTCGTTCGCATTTGTGTTTACGATTCCATCTCCACAACTTTCTACAAAAGGACTCTCTATCCTTCCCGGTGTACACCAAGAATCGGTTGTAAATTTGCTGGTATCCGGAAGAAATTCGTCTACAATTCCGTCTAACAGATCAAAGAATTCAAGATGACCGTGAAGTCTATATCCACCATCATTGGTTTTGTTATATTCAAAAATTTGTGATACAGCGGGACACACAAGGAGTCTCTGATCTGCGCTCCAACAGGTTTGAGGATCCGTGAGCTGGCAAGGACCCGCATCCCCACACTGTTGATCATTGGTACAGAAAGTGCTCGTATTTTCTGTACAATATCCACAACTACTCCATTCGTTTATTGGATCCGTGTCAAGTCCGGCAGAAACATTCAGTGTTTCTCCAAAACGACCATCCCATGATCCCCAACGTGAGTTGGTATATCCGGGAATAAATGTTCCTCCTTCCAATCCGGGATATGATCCGGTATTGGCAAAGTAACCTTCAATACTTCTTTGCACTGTTTGAAGATTTTGGAGGCGGTCCCAATCACGCAAAAATTTCGTTTTTGTATTGGAACAAATTCCACCGGTTCCGGCAATTGGCGCACCACCGGCATCGATACAGTCAAAATCGGTAGAACACGCTATTTGCTTTTCACCACTCGGAGTGTCCAAAAGAGCTTCCGGGGCAGCAGAATATCTATCTTCTCCGTCCGGTACCGGGAATGGAGCACTGCAATAACCAAAATCACTCAAATTAATATTAAATTCAAGAGAATCAATCAGGCGCTGAAATACCTCATTGGTATTCGAGCTCGCTCCTTCATTGAGAGTAAAAAGATAAATGAAATTTTTTACATCGCCGGTGCTTAAAATATTCAGTGCATTTACATAATAGTTATCTCCATTGGAGATGGCATCATAGCCACCTACGACAATCCGGCGATAATCTTGAATATTATTGTAATGAGAACTATACCAATCATATGCAGAAATTCGCGTTGGATTGGAGTACACTTGAATTCCAATAGCATCATCATTGATGTCTGAGAACATCAAAAACTGCTTAATGGGTTTTGATTCCAAAGGAAAATAAGGATCTTCTATACACTGCTCACGGTTGGTAAGACCCCCCAACGGTATGCAGACACTACTTTGTACAATATTTTGGAGTTCATCGCCTTCAACACGTCTGTATCTCCCACGATCATCACGAATGACCAAACCATCACCATACACATCTACACGGTTACAATCACTTGCATCATTACAAGCATATCCCGTATCTACCGTGAGTTGCCTACCATTTATGCTCAATGAATCTTCCTGATGAGAAGCAACAAATTGCTCTACGAATGAACGTGCACCACACACACGTGATCCCGCGGATGCTATCACGACATCCCTGTCATCTCGTATCCAGACAAAACCACAGTCATTATTTGTCGTACAGCTATTTTCACTCACCTGACAAACTTTTGGCGCGACGGTTGTACTTATAACTTTTGGCTGTAAATACGGTAAATCATCATTTGTTGTCCCTGAACGACCCGCATCTGCACAATAACTCATCTTGAAGTTAAAATATTCTTCGTTTCCTTCGTAGAGAACGGAAGAAATAGGTGTTCCATCAAACTGTTTTTGAGCAACGGAGAATCCGTCATTATTGGGAGCACCCTCTCGTATTTTTTCAAAAGATATTCCTTCTTCATACGGGTACACTTCCCGCGCCGGCCAAGGATTTTCACAAAAAAGAGATTCCAGAGTGCTAAAGCCTGAAAAAATCCTCGCTTCGTGACTATCTACACGACTTACATCCGTTGTAACACGTGCATTTGCAATGGCAGACAGTCTTCCTTCTACATTTTTTGAAGCTATCTGTATTTGTGGTTGTGTACTCATTGTATTTTCCACAGGGATAGAAAAGAGAGGATTCCTCTGTGGACCCCAGTCCCAAGAAAAGTCATATACAGGGGTTGGACCAATCTCTTGTCCATTTGCACTGATAGCTCGAGCTGAAAAAGTTTCTGTTTGATTTGGAATTGTAAAAATTTGACTGTCCGGTACTACGGCAACATGATCAATCCTACAAATATTTTGCCCTGTCTTAAAGATAACACTGTCATAAATGGGAAACTCTCCATTGATCATTTGTGAAGCACGTACACCAACACCTCTTGTATCCTTTATCCCTTCCACACCACCTTTGATAAGCAAGGCATACACGGCCGTTGGATCAAGAACATTTTGAAGTTGTAACGTTACCTTAGAATGTACGGCATTTTCTGCATTTTCTTCAATACCAACCTGTGGAATATTTTGCACCCTACCTGCCACATCCACTTTTCCGGCACACCATATATCTACATTTATACTATTTTCCGGAACATTACTTGCAAATACCAATGATGAAAGTACCTTTCTCCAAAAGTTTCTTATCGCAAACCAAACCTTCTGCCAAAGATTCTGTGGGTCCTGCTGAGCATCTGAATGAATATAGGCGAGCTGTTGCGACTTAGCAACGAGACTACTCACATCCCGCTCTTCATCAGGACATCTCATTTCATCAATCCCACGTGCTCGAAGTTCTGCGGTGGTATACCCTCTGACCACAAAAGCGTTCCCCTCTATCGTTTCCGTATCAATTTGTCTATCAAATTCAAGATTTATTACGGTATTTCTACAGACAAGATCATCTTCACCAACTACACCGATTATCCCTGCCCCATCTTGTGGGTACGCATTGGTAAGAGCACCACGAGGATAACAACAAGAGTTTGCACCGACACCCTTGCTATTGTTTTCTGCTTCCCCCACGGCATATGGACAATTATTATACTGCCCAACTTCATCTAATCGAATAACCTCAAAATCGTCGATATAGGCTTCACCAAACACCGTTACTACCGGTCGTGGACGACTATTGTTGGGGTCAATGGTAAAATCACGAGAAAAAGTTTGCCAAGGAAAGTCGTTTGGATTTACTTCTTGATCCGGAGGAAGCACTCGTTCTTGACAGACCTCTTGTCCAAATATTTGCACAGGAACAGGCAGGAACCATGAAAGAACCGCATCGTCCAAAAACGAAAGTTCCTGATTTTCATCTGCAACCAGTGTTTTTTCTTGGGAAGCCACATTTCTACTATCAACCGTAGTTGGAACAAACGCAACGTTGATGTTCCCCTCTGCATCTTGATATCTTTCTATGACCGAGCAATCGCCATTTTGATTCCCTGCATAATGGATAAGTGCCGGAACTTGGTTTCCATTTGCATCGTGAGAAATGCCGGCTTCTTCTTTAACAAGGAAAAACTGTTGATTTGAGGCCGCAGGATTCACACCGACGACTCGACAAGGTTGATTACCACCTACAAGAATGCTCACCCATTCATTATTTGCCCCGGACTCCCAGAGTCCACCACAGTCATTGTCGGCAACACACGCATTTCCAACTGTTTCACATCGATGCACAACTTGTCCCTCACCTTCGGGAGGAATTCCACTATCGATAATATCTTTTGGTCGTCCATCAAAAGATGCTGCAATGTTATTCCCTCCGAGGTGCGTCTCAATCCGACCTCGTAAAATTTTATATTTAAAGTTCAAACGATATTGACCGGTTCCTAACAGAAGATCTTGGTACATTCCACGCTCAGAATTTCCACGTCTATTCGCGTCTGAAATAAAGACCATGTGCATACTCTGCGCACCACTAAATGCAGTCCTCCTGGATTTTTCTAACAGATTATCTCCATCAAACACTTGAGCCGCAAAATAAGGCTTCCAACCATTTCCATTTCGTACCGGGTTTTCGTCCCCTTCCATATCACCGTCGCGCATGAAATTTTCACTTCCTATCGGAAGAAATCCTCCATCTGCTGTAATTCGTCTCTTTGTTGCAAACTCAGAAAAACCACATTGCAATGCAAACTCGGATTCGTCCCGAATATTTTGTGCCTGAAGATCACGAGATGTGCCACTTGGAAGTGATTGTGATTTTACTTGTGCTGAAATAATAGATTGCTGTATCCCATTTTGGTCAACACCTTCACCAATTGCGGTAACTATTTGTGATGGGTTGTCCCCTGGTGTTGGGTCGGAGGCATCTAAGACCTCAACTTCACATTGTGAATCTTCCCCAATCCCGACAACTCCGTCTCCACAAAGAGAAGGCCCACCAACCTCAACGGAGTCTGGAAGCAAATTCAAATCTACCTCACTATAGAGTAATGAAGAACCTGCCAATGTACAATCATTCAAACACCCAATTTCTCCTGCACTACATTGGGCTTGTGCTGTTCCACAAAGATTTTGCCAAAGACATCGTGCATTACACGTTACCGCGGAAGGATCTCCATTCATATCCGGACCCACAGCTCCGTTTATGCCGGGTTCACATTCTTCTCCTAATTCTATTCTTCCATTTCCACAGATGCTCAATGACCCACGACATTCATCATTTTGTAGAAAAGCATCGTTTTGTACTTCCTGACACCAAAAGGCCGCCGTTTGAGTACCAATCTTTATACATTCTTCAGAACAACCCACATTGGAACGAAGTTCCGTAAAATCATACTCACAATTTTCACCCTCAGTTATTTCTCCGTCGCCACAGTTTGAGGCTCCAATCAAATTCCCTTGAGCATCATCAAATTGTGGAATTTGAGAGGAATCCACATAACGAGAGGATCCTCTTAATTGACACGTATCACTACAAAATGGATCATTTGAAATAACATGAAATTGTCCTAATTCATCTTGAAAATTACCCGGATCACATTCTTCTCCTTTATTTTCTCCATTTGTGGAAGGACTATCTACAATATCGTTTCCACATTGCCCTAGATCCACTCCCTTATCCGTATTTCCCGGTCTCAGACAATTCAATGAACACGTAATATTTGCTATTTCTCCAGAACCGGGACCAATATCACAAGATTCACCAAGTTCTAAATCGACTCGACCATCTCCACAAGACGGAATATTGGCATTCAGATTACCTCCTGCGAGTAAAATATCACTTCCTGAAGGAAGACATGTTGAGCTACAGTACGGCTTCCGAAGGACAGGGGTATTGAAGTTACTCACAGAAGCTACTTGCGAATCACTGCTGTTCCAAATCCATCCATATTCATATGGGTTCAAAAGCTGGCCACGACTATTACACTGATCCGGACTACTTTTTGGTGTTACCGTATAAAAAGCCTTTTCACCAATACGTGAAGCCTCATATCTTTGTGGACTGATACTCACAGCAGAAGCGATACACGGAGCATCGTCATTTTTTGTTCGGAAAATCCAGTCAAACAGGGGTAATGGCTTTCCGTATTCCAATGGATCTAAACGGTTTACCGATTGGATAGCCTCTGGAGTTTCTTCCCCATTGAGCACTACCTTATAATATGCATTTTTATCCAGATAGAGTGGAGCCCCCCCTTGAGTAAAAGATAACGTAAATGAACGAGAGTCAGATTGAGTAAACGTATAGTTATTAGGATTGACGAGTTGTTTATTGATACAATTTGCATTTTCACATTTGTATACTCGTGTTCCTGCAGGAAATGTATCCATTGCCATGGCAATATTAAACTCAACACGTACACTTGCATTGATACAGGCCTCTACACAATTTGGGGCCCAAAGAGTAACAACCGGATCTCCCAAGGCAATTGCCAAAGAACTCGTGGCGTTTATTGTACTTCCATCTCTCACTACTCGCGCATTGATAAAAATATCTTCTCCTTGAGTGTGAGCAACCGCCTCCACGGTTGCACGACTATCAGAATAAAGACTTGCCCCTTCCGGAAGACCATCCGGTGCCAACACAACATGTGCAAAATCCTGATCAACAGGATCGAGGTGGTCGTCCGCGACATTCCAGCTCCAACCAAGCCCATCTACATTTATCTGTGTACAGACTTGCTCTGTTTTTCCTTTTACGTAATAGTACAGTGGTGTATTTATATCCGGACGAACAGGATTTTCCGGGATAATTCCCAAAAGATGAGTGATATATCGTACAGGTCTTATATTTGCAGATTTAAGACTGCACAATCCGCTATCTGACTGACCGTCCCCGTCAATATCAGCATCATTATCGCTTGTTTTGAAATCAAAAACATAAGCACTGTTTTGAAGCCCATCGAGCGGTCGGGTGGCAAGAATCTTTTCCCTTTTTATCTGCACCTCACCAAGTACCAACTCTTCCTTTTCAGACATGATGGTCTTGTCCAAAACGACTCTATGCCATGTATTGGCAATATGTCTTCCATTATTTTCACGAAGGATAACAAAATCACCCAAATTGCCCCCTCCACGAGCTGTTACCACTTGGAAGTTTGCAGAAATGTCATTCTGCGCATAGTCACATGTTGGTTTTTGCCCACTTCCACACGTATACACATGGATATTTCTTGGCGAAGTATCCCCCGGATCCCGCAAGGTATCAAAATCCATCCTGGTGGAAAAAGTAAGTGTTATTTCAGAGTTAAGACATGCATTTTTTCCGTCAGCCCCCCAAAAAACGGATGGGGAAGGTGAGGGGAGATCACATTGTTCCAATACTTTTGGTGGAATAGGAATTTTTCCGGTAGTAAAACGCCACACATACCCTGCCTCACGGACTTCGTCCGAACATAAAGCAGGAATTTTTTTTAAGATTCCTTCGTCTCTTCCACTCTTACAACAACGAAATCCATCCGGAATCTTCGTTGGATCTAACTCCGTGCAATTTTCTGCCGTATACTGAACAGGATTGCTTTGCCTGGCATTATTTACAACTCGGATTGGTCCTGTTGTCATGGACTCTCCATCTGCCTGATTGAATGGAATGGGGGTCATAAACTGTTCATTTGCATGTCCCACAACAAAGTTTGCTATATCCAAAGAAAGCCACGTATTTACATTATTTGGATCTCCTCCACGTCTAAAAAAATATACACGAGAATTTGGTACGAAATTTAACCCGGTAATTTTCAGCCCCGGATGGCCATTTGGTAAAGGAGCAGGCCCTCTATCCGGAGTAACATTGCATAAACCCGGAGCAGGTTCACCATCTACTATCTCCAAGGGGAATGATTCCTTGGATCGAAGTGCTAATCCATTTCCGGTTTTTTCTACTATTATGTACATCTTTCCAGCCAAAGGAATCCCCTCTTCCGGAACTTGAAAGACAATACTTGTGTTTTTCCAATTGGATTCTTGGCACAATTCGGAAATAAAAACATCACCCAAAATACAGTCTCCACCATCTTCACAGGCACTCTCTGCACTGGGAGCCAACAGTACTCTTCCTGTACGAAAACCAAAATTTTCTCCTTTAATGGTCACAAGACTTCCTCGAGTTGTCGTTGCAGGATCAAGAGAACCTATTATTGGTAAACTGTTATCGTTGATAGTTGCAATAGGAAGGGGAAAAACATTACTTCGCTTTTCTCCAATGAGAACTGAAACCCCTAAAGTACCGGATACATTTTCAGGAACGCGAGAACGAATGCTATTATCGGTCCAATCGTCAGCACCCACAGCTCCCGGTCTATCGTCAAATTCTACACGATTTTCTCCTTGTACATCCAAGAAATTTTGTCCTAAAATAGCGACAAATTCATTTGGATCCGCAACATCTCGTCCACTTGCCGGAACAACATCACATATTCCTGGAAGCACACGATCATTTTTCAGAAACATTCCCTCACGAGGACCTGGCCTTGGTCCAAAATTGTCAGTTGTAGAATCTCCCATTGGAAGACCCACTTGACCAGCCACCGGAGCCTTTGTCATGCGAATACTACTGAGACTTCCCTCCACAAAACCCTCCCGGTCATCCGGAATCTGTACCACAATAACGTTGTTTCTCCACGATTGACGGCCATTCCCACACTGAGCAATTTGTGCCTCAATAATATTATCTGGATTCGTTGAGTCATTATTTACAACAAACTGTATCTGTCCCGGAACTCCCCCAAAATTTTCTCCTTGTATACTTATAAGATTTCCAGAGGCCCCCTCAAAAGGAGAAACATTGGTTATCTTTGGAACACCCACGGCACATTGCCCCTCAATACAGAGGTTTGAGACACACTGTTGGTTATTGATACACGCTCCATTTCCCGGACAAGATCCACCGACATCCGGATCAGGACCCGGTTCATCACCATCCACAATGCCATTGCTGCAATGGTCACCAATAACAACAAAACTTGAAACTTCCTCTGCGATTTTGCTATCGATATCATACGCGGTCACATGAACACGATACCTTTCCAATGGTACCGCTTGAGCCGGAAGCGAAAATCGATAACGAAATTGGTATGGGAGCCCCGCAACGGCATCTGAAGTATCCCGAGTAAGTGGACCATCGTATGCCACAAATCGACTTCCATCACGATCCTTTATAATTTCCAATCGTACATACCCGGCACCGGCGGTATCTTCAACATTTGCCGCAATAACATAGGTTCTTCCCCGCGCTAATCGTATATCACGTTCATTTGAACCATTTATGGTAAGTAGGGTAATTACCGGATCTGCATCGTCCAACTGACTATCGGTATTTATGATAAATTCAGCATCCTTTTGAAAAATTTGCTCCGGACAACCTGCGACTTGCTCTTCCACCCCTTCTGCTATGACGTTTACGGCATACTTTCCATTTGACGAGCATGGCTCCCCGACACATAAATTATCACCAATATATGTTGCCTCTATAACTTTTTTTGCTCCCACAAAGGCAAATTGATATTGTCCATTAATATTTTGAAATTCACCCCGGTCATTCCGTTTTGCAATGTTAAATATCTGACCCGGATCATCTTCCTGTGCATCTTGACTCAAGACAACACGAATTTTTACATCATTGATATTGGTGGCAGCGGTATTTGGGGTGACGCTACGAACTACAAGCGCATCTGCAAGATTGCAATCGTCCCCATCGTCAAATTCTCCATCATCCCGCAAACATATATCAGGATTTGCATTTGCAAAAATGGGGTCAGCACATAGCCCTTGCGCACCAGGAACAACTCCACTCCCCGTTGCTTTGGAAAGTTGATTGAAGATAAAACGCGTAATCGCAAATGCAGAAAGGATAATAGCAAGACCAATAGCTCCGTTGATCAAGATTTTCTTTGCATCGGTTACTTTTGCATCATCCCCGCCGGCTGTCATATACCGCACCCCGCCGTAGATAACAATGATCAGTGCAACAATACCCAATATGCCCAAAGCCACCTGTATAATATTGGCAATAGTTACACGAATATCTTGACTTCCAAGACTTGTTGTACCGGCGTATCCAATTCCAAAGGTATCTTCCACAGGATTTGGAGCGGGTTCTGCGGCAAAAGCTGTTAACGGTACAGAAAACTGAAGAAATGCCACTACAAACAACACTACAACGAGGCTCCAAACCCGAAATTTTGTATGTCTTACCAATAAAGAAAGTTTCTTCAGCATAATGTAATATTTTGAAATTTATCCTGCCAACCCCAAGATTTGATCGCTCATTTCTCGAAGCCTTTCTAAACAGCTCGCGGTAGAAGACGTAAGTATGGCGTTGGTTTCCGGAGGTACAGCAGCAAAACCGGTTGGTGTGATACTTTCCGCACAACTGGTATCTGCTCCGGAGTCAAAGGTCGGACGCGTACATCCTCTATTTTCTATCACCATGCCATTAATATCTTCTTTATACACACAATCCGGAGACTCCCCGATAAAGTTACTATATGGACCCTGACCAGGATAGAGACAATTTTGATTGATTCCCTTTATCTCACTTGAAAGTGAAGGAAAGTAAAAAAGGTCAAGATTATTGGGGCCAAATACTCGATGACGAATGTTCATTTGTGTCTTTAAACCCGGTTCTCCCAACGTGTTCACCACGCTTGAATCGGGAACAAACCAAAGTTCATCCATATTGTTAAGTGCTTGCTGTTGTTGAGCAGAGCCATATTCTTCCATATCCATGTTATTCAAAGTGCTCAACCACATGATTTTATTGTACGTAATAGTTACCGGATCAGAATTTCCTACGTCTTGCGCATCTATACCGGGAACAACTTTTTCTATGTAAGGGGCGCTGGTATCAATTTTATTTTTGATAGTAAAATTCCAAAAATAATTATCGGCAGCTTTTTCGTTGTCTCCAATAACAATTGGATTTGCTATATTAGGTTTTCCATCAAAAACTCCGTCTGCGTCTCCATCAAGCGCATTTCCGGACATATCGGTAACTCCGGAAAATGGGAAGGCTTCAAAATCATCTCCCACAGGACTTGCCGTACGAATGAGTGATAGGTAATCCTCCTCACAGTTCAGATCATTTTCTCCACATCCGGTTGGGAGACAATACATGGTTTGTCCACAACTATTTTGTCCGCAAGCAAGAGTAGAAAGAAACTCTACTGATTTATATCTATTGGTAATTTTCCACTCACCGTCAACTCTTCCTCCCAGTTCTTTTCCAAAGATAAGATTTGTGAAGATCCCACCGTCGGCAAGTACACCCTGAACCACCGTTGGATCCATTGGCTCATTAAAATTTATTTGTATAACAGTATTTCGGAATGCTTTTTCACCTTGAGGAGGGAAAACACTTTGCACATGTGGTGGAGTCTCATCAAGAAGCGTATCCGTTTGAAATTTCCACTCATAGTAAAGCGTTCTTTGGCCATCAAACACCGGAATACCATCCGCTTTCAAAATAGTATTTGTAAGTCGTACACGATGCCACATATTTCGTTCAGCACTTCCCAAAAACGCAAGTGGACGAAATACAAACGTATACGCCTTATTTTCTTCTTCATACAGCGCCAAAACTGCGGCATCAACAGCCTCTTCACGCTGATCTTGAGGGAGAGATTGATCTTCTGAAAGTACTTTCCATATTTGTACGGCATCTCCTTTCAAACGATCACAATGAACGGCCCAATCAAGTGGATTTGCCTCGAGACAATCTCCTAAAATTCCATTATTGTTTGTATCGTTTATAAGTGAAGCGGGATCAATTGGCTCACGAAATGTGACTACCATTCGAGTATTTCGTTTTATATTGATATCATCTCGAAATGGATAATGATCTTTTACAATTCTCCCAAGCGCTCCACTTCCTGAAAAAGAATCAAATACAATTGCTCCACTTCCTCCGCCATTTAATGGACCACGAAACCCCGTAGCCGAGGCGAGTTGTCCTATAATAAATTGAACAATAGCCAAAGCGGAAAGGATAATAGCAAGGCCAATAAGACCGTTCGTCAGTATTTTTTTGCCCTGATTGACTTTTTCATCATTTCCACCCGCGGTCATAAGGGTATAACCCGCATATAATACCAATCCCAATGCGACCGTTCCCAAGAGTCCCAAAAGAACTCGAATGATTTTGGCAATAGTCAGACGAATATCTTGATTTCCACCGAGGCCGGTAGCCGTTGCGTATCCAATTCCAAAGGTATCCTGTGGTTGTGCCGCGAAGGCTCTTTCTCCAAAAAATAAAGATACAAAAAAGACTGCCATTACTCCAATAAGAAGAAGCATAGCAGTCTTTTTGTTACATTTTGAGATTGTTCTTGGAAGCATGGAACCAAGAATAAAAAGTTTATTATGTTTCAAGGAGTTGCATAACTATTTCCTTTACTTGGTTTCCATCTGCCACCCCCTGTGTTCTTTGCATCGCCAGTCCCATGACCTTTGGAAAATCTTCCTTTCCGTTCGCAGAAACTTCCGCTATGATATTCATAACGAGTTCACGAAGTTTTTCCTCACTCATTTGTTCAGGCAAATATGCATTGAGAATTTCAATTTCTTTTTGTGTTTGTTCTTGTAAGTCTGATCTTCCCGCTGAAACAAAATCCTGAAGCGCATCTTTGAGTTTTTTGACCTGTGAACCAATAACTTTTATTATTGCAGAATCATCCAACTCTTGTTTTGCATCAATTTCTTTGTTTTTTATTTCAGACGCCAACATGCGCAGTACGGATAGTTTTTCACTGTCCCTTGCCTTCATAGCGGCTTTCTGATCTTCGAGAAGTATAACTTTAAGTGACATAATTTTAGAATCGTTTCTTATACTCATCCGGTGGAAGTTTTCCAATTTTTTGGAGATACTCCGTCTTGGATGCTTTACAGTTACCTCTTACAGTACTTTCCTTTTGCATGTTTTTACTTTTTTTCTTCTGAAAAAACATAATCTTACGCGCCTGCAGTAACTTCCCGGAACGTAACCATGTTTTTTTTGTTCGACGCATGAACCCTTCAAAAGATTCACCTTTTTTTCGCTTTGTCTCGGACACAAAATGTCACCTCCTCACAGGTATATTAAAAATTAACTTGTCCCTGGAGTATACACAAAAAAACTCATTTCGTCAAATTTTTAGGCTTTTTTCTCCAAAATTCTTTGCATAGCCTTTCCAATCTTCTTTTGGTCTATAATTTCCTGTGTTCCCGAGTCCATATCTCGTATGATAATGGTACCGTCTTGAACCTCCTTATGACCCAGTATAAAGGTATACCCTACCGCATATTTTGCGGCAATCTCCATCTGAGATTTCAATGAAGGCTTTGCCAAATTATGATACACTTTAATCCCTTCTCTGCGTAAATCCTCAATAATTTTAAGCATCCTTCTGCGTGCTTGATCCCCCAAATGTGCAAAAAATACTTTTTTCGTATCTAAGAAAGTTTCGCCGACTTCCTGCTGCATGGCAGAAACAATATTTGCAACACGATCAAGACCAATACTAAACCCACAACCAGGAGTTTTTGGTCCTCCTAAGAGTTCTACCAGACCATCGTAGCGTCCTCCACCACCAAGAGCAAGGTTTCCACCTGACACTTCACTATTTTCCATGAAAATTTCAAAAACCGTATCGGTATAATAGTCAAGACCACGTACCAATGTAGGTTCTAACACATAGGGAATTTCTGCTTCATCCAAATATTCCAAAACACTCATAAAATAACTTTTTGAATCCTCCGACAACCAATCAATAATTTGTGGTGCATCCTCAATTACCATACGATCACCTTCATCTTTTGAATCTAAAATTCGCAATGGATTTTTGGTAATACGTTTTTTTGATTCTTCTGAAAGGTAACTTCTTTTACTTCGGAGGTATCCAACGAGCTCGATAATATATTGCGCACGATCTTCAAGAGACCCAATGCTATTTATTTTTACCTGTGCATTTATACCCATATCTCGAACAAAATTGTATGCCATGCATACAAGCTCGGCATCAATTACCGCATTTTTTTCTCCCAAAACTTCTCCACCATACTGAAAAAATTGTCTATATCTCCCAGCTTGGGGTCTATCATGTCTATACATTGGTCCCAAATACCACAACTTTACCGGCTGTGGTTGAACATGCATTCCATGACTCATGAATGCCCGTACACATGATGCGGTCATTTCAGGACGTAAAGCAATTTTAGAACCTTCTTTATTTTCAAAAACATACATTTCTTTTTCAACCACATCTGTTCCCTTTCCAATAGACTTTACAAAAAGCGTCGCCTCCTCAAGAACAGGCGTTTGAATTCTTCCATAGTTATAAGCATCTGATATTTCTTCTGCTACATGGTACATTTTTTTCCAAATAGGTTCATCCTTTGGTAAAAGGTCACGCATACCTCGAAGAAGCTGCGGTAACTTTACTGCTTTTTTGGAATCCTTTTTTGATTCTTTTTTCGGTTGAACGGTCTTTGCTTTTTTTGACGTTTCCTTTTTAGAAGCAGTTTTCACTATCATTTTTTTCTTTGGCTTTTCTTTTAAAGGTGTTTTTTTCTTTGAATCAGTTTTTTTTCTTGGAGGCATAAACAAAGTATTATTTTTGGTATAAAATTTTAGAGATTATAATCCGGTTTTTCAAATGTAGCCGTCCGACTAAAGGGCCAACCACGAACCCAGGCTCTTCCTACTATATCGCTTTCAGGAATGGGACCAAATCTTCGTGAATCAAAACTTGCAAGTCTGTTATCCCCCATCACAAAGTATTGATTGGAAGCAAGTGTCACGCTAACAAATCCGGAAGTCTTTCCAAAGTCATTTATATAGTCTTCTTCCAAAACAAAACCCTGTGGATGTTCTTCATTGAAGACTACTACCTTATTGTCTTCAATTTTAATTTGCTCACCCGGAAGACCTATGACTCTTTTGAGATAATAACTGCCATCTCCCACTGGAGCACCAAATACCACAACTTCACCACGTTCCGGTTGTCGAAAACGATAAGTCAATTCATCTATAATAAGGTAATCTTTCTCAATAAAATTTGGTTCCATTGAAGCTCCCTTTACATAAAAAGGCTTAAATAAAAAATATCTTACTAAAGCAATGGTAATTCCTGCCAAAATAGCTACCTTTATAAGCTCAACAAAAAACATCCCTACCTTTGCAAGTGTCCCCTGACTTGAATCGAAATCTTCAAGTTCTTGCAGTTTTTTTTCTTCTTCCATGTACCTATATTACGAATACAGAGCCACTATACACCAAACAAAGGAGAAAATCAAGGTCTTTTCTGCTTGACAAGGGTAAAAAATTCTTATAGAATCATGTGCATAAACTCCTTGAAAAATTGAAGGATTCCTGCTATACTTCTCCCGTTGTAACCTCTGCACAACAATGGGTTTATAGCTCAGTTGGTTAGAGCGCTACATTGACATTGTAGAGGTCAGAGGTTCGAATCCTCTTAAACCCACGAAAGAATATATACTTATATCCCTTTCGAGGAAACATCTAGGGGTGCGTAGCTCAGTTGGTTAGAGCGCAACACTGATAATGTTGAGGTCCCAAGTTCAACTCTTGGCGCACCCACGAAAGCCGGCTTAAGCCGGCTTTTTCTTTGGACAAAAAAACTTCCCAAGTATCTTGGGAAGTTTTTTATTTGAAACATTAGATGTTCAGATTGTCCACTGCGCTTGTATCTACCTCATCGCGTGAATCACTGTGTGAATCACCATGTGATTCATCTCTGTGACTCATTCGAGGACCTCGTCCACCTTCTGGTTCGTTGATTTTTAGATTAACGCGAGCGTTATTCTTTGCACCAACGATCTTGAGAAGTGTACGGATAGCACGAGCAGTTTGACCACGGCGACCGATTACGTATCCCATGTCGCTTGGATTGAGATCCAAGGTAAGGAGGACACCACGTTCATCCACAGTTCTGGTAACTTTTACGTCATCTGGAGTTCCTACAATTGCTTTGATGACGAATTCAAGAAACTGTTGATCTTCATTCATATACTGCATTTCTAATTAATATCCGACTGACTGAACCGTCGACCGGTTGTGGAAATTTCCACCAGTTCTCTAAAAGAGAGTGTACATGAAAAAACATAAAAGGTCAAGAATTTGGGGATAAGTAAGCCAAACTTACAGAATCAAAAAAAAAGAGACCTTTTCAGGTCTCTTTTCTCTTTATGGATTTTTTTACTCAGCAGCCGGTTCTTCTGTTGCCACCTCAGCAGGAGATTCTTCTGTCTTTTCTGCCTCAGCAGGTGCTTGTGCAGCAGCTTCTTCCTCTGCCTTCTTCGCCTTTGCTGCTTCTTCTTCAGCAGCCTTTGCAGCTTTTGCAGCTTCTGCGGCTTCCGCTGCCTTTGCTGCTTCAGCTTCCTTTTTTTCTATTTCTTGTTTCTTTTTATCTTCAATCTTTGCCTTTCGTTTATTGGTAAGGGTAACTGATTTCATTTTCTTCTTTCCTTCCAATATTCCTTGTGCAACCAAAAGGTTAAATACGGTATTTGAAGGTTGTGCACCTTTTTCTACCCAGTGTTTAATTCTTTCAGCATTAAATTCGATTACCTTTGGTTGGGCAATTGGATTGTAGTGTCCTACAATTTCAAGAGCGTTTCCTTGTGTATCTTTGGTACGCTCTGAAACTACCAAACGATAGCTTGGTTGTTTTTTTCTTCCGAGTCTTTGAAGACGAATTCTTAACATATTCTATTTTGGGCTCTAAAATAAATTATCAAGCATTAGAACCGTGACGGGAACTCTACAGAGCGGTCCCTTTTTTGTATAAGGGCAGCAGAATTCTATGGGGATCATTATATATGAGAATCCATATTTTGTCAAGATGCCACCCTACTTGATGGTCCTATCATAAAAAAGTTTCTATTTTGATCACACTCTATTATAAGAGTACCCCCAGGCATATGTACATATACTCTCCAAGGTAGCAAAAATTCCATTTTCTTTAGAAGGAGAGACCCTATAACGGTTGCAGCGGTACCACAGGCACGAGTTACATAAAATATATTTCGTTCGTACGTTGCAGCACAAACTTCAATGCGTTGGTGTTCATAATCGACTTCTTTTACAAAAGCCACCGTCGTATTTATCCCTTCTGGAAAAATTTTATCTGAGGTAATTTTTTCCCCCATTTTTTGTGTAAGTTCAACAAGTTTATTCATTGATATGTTCTGGGTTCGCCATATAATTGCATGAGGCTCACCATCTCTTAAATTTTTTGAAAGATAGTTAAAACCAATATCCAAATGATCCTTTATAGAATATTTTTGTGACTGAATGCCAAATTGAGGGCAATTGAGTGGCAACTCACTCAATACATATTTTGAAATGTACTTTGAATCTGCAGTAAATGCTCCCATATTTACCCTCCACAGTTCATTCAATTTTTCTATTTTTTGACGTCCAGATCGTGTCTCAATAATATAAGTTTTTTCTTCCAAAAAGTTTTCATATAAATATTGAGCCACTCCTCGTATACCATTCCCACACATTGTTGACCAACCACTTCCTTTTACATTTGATTTAAATCCATGTGGTTCAAAAACTTCCATGGTTACATGATATTTTTGTTTTTTAAATTTCTTTGGGTCTCCACTGATTACCATTATGCTGTCCACCTTCTTTTCTAAACCAACTGAAGTAAGTTTTTTTAATGACGCAGGAGAATTTTTTAACTTCGTTAAATCATCTATTGTTTTGAGATGAAAAATAATAAAAGTATTACCACAACCTTCATAGACCGGATAAACATCCTTTGTATCTTGACGAAAAAAAGTATTCATAAAATTTTTTTATCCCGCCCCTGATACACGATTGTATTAATCAAGGGCGGGCAAGATGGGATTTTTACGGGAGAATTGGAGGATGCGCTCACCTCGTCCCTGGAAAGTACGAGTAAGTTCCACAGCATGGCCTGATTCGTCAAGCCAGAGGTGGACTACACCATTTTTCCAAGGCATCCACGGGCCTCGTTGTCCTTCATGACGGATGGACTGGAGTACTGCGAGCATACCTGCTTGCTGCTCTTGAAAGTCGATGACCGAACCATTTACATCCATTTGTTTGGGATGGACGATAATGGATAGATCCGCCACCTTTCCAAGCTGGAAAGTAGCATCCAAGAGCGCGCACGCAGGGTCCCCTCCATGACGTGTCAGGAGTGGCTGTGGATCGCGATGAAGCTTCCTCAGTCCACTGTTTCCGGAACCGTTCGAGAAGAGCTTTTGGGGAATGGTATCCAACCACCCCAATGCCCCCTCTACGAGTTCGCCCTCATAGACCAGACGAGTAGGGACCCTCGCGGATGAAAGAGCCAGATAGCTCCGGGTATTGCCAGTGGGGATATCACGCCCACCAGTATGTACTTCATCCAAGAGAATGTGTTGCTTCACAACACACCCACGTGCCGCGAGTACTTTGATGACTGCGCTCAGGACCCGAGCACCTTGCTGATGAACCTCACCCGGCTCATCTGCCAGGTAGATCGGCACACCCTCAAGTGCAACGTGAGTCCCAGGACCCAACTCCAGACGATCAAAAAGGATTTCCACGATACTCCCCCCGGTTTTGTTCGCCCAAAAGGAATTCTTTTGAGCTGGTAAAAAGTTTTCCCTTTTATCAGCCCAAAAAAAAATCCCGCTTTCACGGGATAAGTATTTTACACATGATGCAAAAAACTATCCCGCCAACGAGATCTTCTTTACCTTCTTAAGTGTAAAAAGTTGTATTGCATTCATATTTTTCATATAATACCCCCTTTAAAAAAAATTGTCAAATTTTTTATTCCACACTCTTTTGTGCCTGTTCCAATTTTACGGACAAGAGTTTAGAAATACCATCATTCCCCATGGTGACGCCATAGAGTGCGTCAGCAGCATGCATAGTGGCTCTGTTGTGGGTTATCAAAACAAACTGTGATTTCTCAGAAAGCTCCTGCAAAATTTTGGTAAATCGCAAAGTATTGGCTTCATCCAGTGCCGCTTCCACCTCATCTAAAATTACAAATGGTGGTGGATTGGTATGCAAAATCGCACATACCAGAGCAATGCTTGTCATCGTCCGTTCTCCGCCTGAAAGTGCTTGAATATTTTCAATCTTTTTTCCAGGAGGACATGCCATCACATCAATTCCTGTAAGAATTTTTCTTCTCTTCTTTTGACTTTTCTTTTCTTCATCGTCTTCTCCAAATACTTCCCCCTCCCCTAACTCTTCGTCTGCTTGCTCATCTTCGTAATTATATATTTCCACCAAATCGGCCTTTCCTCCTTCAAACAACAGACTAAAGTAACGATGGAATTCTTTTCTGATTTCTTTGAATGCTTTTGCACGCCGCGTTTTCATTAATTTATCAAGCTCTTCAATTAATGTTTCCAAATCTCCATGAGCTTTTTTCAAATCATTGAGTTGTTCTGAAAGTCCTTCATGGCGAGCCTTTATTTCCTCATACTCTTCTACAATTTCCTCATCTATTCCACCAATAAGTTGCAATTTATATTTGATCTTTTGAATTTCCGTCTGAGTTGCATCAAGTACGGTTAATTCCAAAACCGTACCAATACGTTCTTTTATCTTGTGAATTGATTCACGCATCTCTCGATATACTTCCTCATCAATATCCTCAAGTTTTGTCTCCAAACGTGCAATCGCAATATTTTTTTCATTTTTTCTTCCGGTAATATCATTGAGTAAAAGTTGTATGCTTTGCATCTGATCTTGTAGAGAAAAAACACGTGCCTTTTTTTCTTCTTCTTTTCTATTAAATTCATCCATTTCTTGCTGAACCTTTACAAGTTCCCCTTCCTTTTCTCCTACACGTTTATCCAATTCTTCTTTTTGCTTGTGAACTGCAGACATTGCAACACCGTATTCCTCTTCACTCATGGAGGTCAATGAAAGTTCTTGTTCAAGGTGTGACAATTCTCCGGTGACGCCTTGTTTTTGTTGGTTTAAAAATTCAAGTTTATTTTGCTGAGTACTGAGTTTTGCATTGAGAGTGTTCATTTCAATCTGTATTGCCTCAATATCGGTACTTACCCGTTGAAGTTTTGCTTTTATTTTTTCTATTTCTTTTTTCATTTCTTCCCCATCTTCCACACTTAATCCTGTTCTTCTTCCAAAAGAAAGATCCTGACTACGGGATCTACGGAATCCACCTTTCATAGCTCCGGACAATTCTAAGATATCTCCCTCTAAAGTCACCATGCGCACCCGTCCAATACCAATTTCACGAGCAATATGAATATTTTTTACAACGACCGTAGAACCTAAAATATAGGAAAAAATATTTTCAAATTGTTCATCATATTCTGCCAATTCTTTGGCAAGTCCGTAGACTCCAGCTTGACTGAGAATATTTTCGATATCTTGTGGAATAGGACGAGGCCGTATTTTTGTCAAAGGCAAAAATGTAGCAAAACCCAACTGATGTTCCCGCAAAAAATGAATACAGTTTTCTGCTGTTTTTTCATTATCTACCACAATGGAAGAAAGTTGCCCACTAGCCGCAATATCCAAAGCAACCTGAAACTGTCTATCCGTCCGTGCCAACTCTGCAACCGCTCCATACACCGTTCCAAAACTATTTTTATTTTCCAAAATAGATTCTACAGCTTTTAGGCCGGTAAACTGATGCAATGATGCTTGATACGAAAGATTCAATACTTTTTGTTCCAAAGTATTCAGTTGTCCCTGTAATTCCGTCCGCAAAATCATGAGACCTTCTAATTCCTTCTCCTTTTGTGCAATAGTCTCTCGGACCATTTCCAAGTCTGCTTCCAGACGTGTTGCCTCAGTATCAAATTCTACCAATTTACTTCTCAATTCTTCTATTTTATTTTCCAACCAACCAATATTTTGTTTTCCAGCGGCAGCATATTGTGTTTGAAGTCGTCCGGACATCTCCGCTCTATCTCTTTCCAACTGTGTTTTTTCTTTGAGAACTCCTTGGTACTTATTTTGTAGTTCATGGAAAGCATCTCTTGTGGACTCTTTTGCCAAAGAAGCAAGTTCTTCCTGAATACCTGCAAGCTCTTTTTGCTTACTTTCAAAATCATCTTCAAATACTTGTAATTCATTCTTTATTCCCTGCAATTCATTCTCATTGTATGACCAAAGGGTCACGTAATATTCTTCTTGAAGTTCTTTCAGACGAAGTTCCAACTCATGCCTTTCTTCTAATTTTTTGACTTGTCGAGAGAGCGTTTTTAATCGAGGAGTAATTTCCGTCAACACGAGCTCCGCTTCTTTCATGTGTTCATCTGTTTTGTTCAATTTCAAAAGTGCCTGATGACGTTTCATCTGAAATTCCTTGATACCAACCGCTTCATCAAAAAATGTTTTTCTATCGGCTGCACTTTGCAATAATAACTCAGCAATAGTTCCCTGCCCTATTACAGAATAAGACCCTTGACCAAACTGCGCCTTTGCAAGCAAAAGTTGCAAATCCAATAAACGAATCGTATTGCCATTCAGGAGGTATTCACTTTCTCCTGACCGGTATATTTTTCGGGTAATAACCACTTCTTCATAATCCACCGGAATGCGGTTATCTGAATTATCCAAAACAAAGCTTACCTGAGCACTCCCCATCTTTCCCTTATGTTCTGAGCCGGAAAAAATAATATCGTGGCTTTTCTTTCCACGAAGTTGCTTCATAGACTGCTCTCCCAAAACCCAACGAATTGCATCGGATACATTGCTCTTTCCAGAACCATTTGGGCCCACAATTGCCGTCACACTCTGCTTGTTTTTTGAGGGAGGCAAAAAAACAATCTGCGTTCTGTTGGCAAATGACTTAAATCCATTGATGTCAAGGCTTTTGATATACATAAAAAAAAGGAAACCTGAAGCGAAAACCACACTTTTTTTCAAAAGATTCTCTCTGGTTCTTCTTCTTCAAATTTTCCTATAGTATAGAGTTTCCCACATTATACCATCCTTGACAACTCCCTTCAAATCACCTATAATGCACAATTCAGAATATACAAAAAATATCCACCAAAATAATTGAAAATGAAACTTATTTTAGGTATATTTTGTGAGTCATTTCCTGTGAATAACTATGGTAGAAAATCAAGCCCTATACAAAAAAATTAAAAACATCCTGGATGACGCCCAAAACGTCCTTCTTTTGCCACACCAAAATCCTGATCCAGATGCACTTGGATCCGCCTTGGCAATGTATGAATTTTTGAAAAAGTCAGGAAAAAATGTAAAAGTATTTTGCAAAACAGGAGTTCCTAGCCGACTTCACTTTTTACCCAATCATACCGAAGTGGTGAGCGACCCATGTATATGGAAGGAAACTCCATTTGATACCATTATTCTTTTTGATTCCGGAGACCTTTTTTATGCTGGAGTGGCAGAGTATATAGAAGAACTTACCTCTCGACCAACTATCATAAATATTGACCATCATGCCAGTAACAAAAAATTTGGGGATGTAAACCTTCTTGACATTTCTGCATCTTCTACCGCTGAGGTGGTCTACTACTTCTTTCATGTAAACCGTTTTGAGATAAACGCAAATATGGCAACAAATCTTATTGCGGGAGTTATTGCGGATACAGATAACTTTACCAATGCCGCGACGAATTACTTTTCTCTTTTTGTGACCGGTGACCTTATAAAGCACGGCGGAAAGTACAAATTAGTAAAAGAGCATCTCTATCGTGATAAATCTGTAGATATTCTCAAGCTCTGGGGAGAAATTTTGGGACGCCTCCAACATCATACTACATTTGATATTGTCTATACCTATATTTCTCAAGATGATATGAACCGCTATGATGTGACCCACGAAGAAATTAGTGGATTTTCAAACTTTATGAATAATATTCAGCAAGGATGTGCTACTGTTTTTTTCAAAGAGAAGGAAGATGGTTCCATTCGTGCGAGTCTGCGTACCACCCTTGATCATATAGATGTCTCTGCCATTGCCAAACATTTTGGTGGAGGGGGACACAAAAAAGCCTGTGGATTTGAAATTGAAGGTCCAATTGAAACCGCATTTGAGCGTTTCTTTCAAGAACTGGAACGTCAACAAATACCTTGGAAATCTCCTGTTGGAGAATAAAAAATTTTCTGCTATACTAAAACAAGAACTTTCAATTGAAATGAAAAATATGGATACACCACAAAATCAATATCTCATCCCAACTGTTATAGAGAAAACTCATTACGGCGAACGTGCCTACGATATCTATTCACGTCTTCTCAAAGACAGAATCATTTTTTTGGGCACCGCCATTGATGATTCAGTTGCCAATACCATTATTGCGCAGCTTCTTTTTTTGGAAAACCAAGACCCAGAAAAGGATATCAAGCTCTATATTAATTCTCCAGGAGGATCTGTCACCGCAGGAATGGCTATCTATGATACCATGCAATTTATCAAACCAAATGTCTCTACTGTCTGTGTAGGACTTGCCGCCAGCATGGGATCATTTCTCCTTGCGGCAGGAGAAAAAGGAAAACGTTTTTGTCTGCCAAATAGTGAAGTGATGATTCACCAGGTACTTGGGGGCACACAGGGGCAAGCAAGTGATATCAAAATCCATGCAGAGCGAATCCTCCGTATGAAAGATCACCTCAATAAACTTCTTTCCAAACATACCGGTCAACCCCTCAAGCTCATAGAAAAAGACACAGACCGAGACTACTTCATGACTGCAGAAGAAGCGGTAAAATATGGGTTGGTTGATAAAGTGATAAAACCAAAATAATAATTGAAAAAACAAAAAAGACCCGTTCATTGGGTCTTTTTTTGATGCAATTTTTTAACTGGTTGGAATACCTTCCTCTCTTGAAGGTGACTGTTTTACTTCATAGTATAGATATATTTTTCCATCCTTCCCCTGTACCTCCTCAATTTTTTCCAAAGGTACATTCAAGTTTTCAGATTTTTGAAGTACCAATTGAAACATCTCACGAGCAGTATTTTGATCATCCCCTGCCAAAAATTCCTGCGCAAAAAAACCTTCTCCAGTGTAGTAATCTTCTGGGAGTCCAGCATTCAAATGTGCACGTGACATATCTACGACTCGATAAGCCCGCTGCTCAACGGTATTCTCAGGAGCATGTGCAGATTCTGCCCGTGCTTCACCTGAGAGAGCCGCCAAAAGCGCCGCACCGGTAAAAAGTCTTCTATCAAATTTCATAGGATGGTATGTTGTTTTTTCTTTGAGAGAACTATATCATAGTATATTGTAAAAAACAAAACCCTCGTATTTTTCATACGAGGGGAATTTGGATTGCATAGTTAAGGGTAAACCCTTCACTGTATCCAAGAAGATGTGTCATAGCTGCAAACGAGCCGGAGCCGGTTGTACCCTATAACACATCCCCATGCTTGTCGTGGATACAGGCGAGGGATTATTTGGTATGGAGCCAAATACGCTCTCGCCTATTTCCATTTCTCGTGGATGTCTTTCTCAATCACGACTGCGGATAATATCACATTTGTATGCTTTTGTCAATATCCCACTGGGGATAACGTATGAAGTTTTTTTCTGAGGGATGTTGGTGGAAACATCCCTCAAGAGGTGGGTTTGGTTTGGTGGATATCAGCCCTTCTTGCCCTTCTTGCCCTTCTTGCCGCCATTCTTCCTGGACTTCGAAGCCGAGACACCACGAACGGGCTTCTCACTGCCCCAGCCGCCCACTCCGGCAGCCTGCGCGGCGGACACGAGCTTCCCCTTGGGGATAGCCGCCTGAGCGGCGGCCACCTTCCGGGCCTCCTCGGCACGGGCTTCCTCCTCCTGGATGATCTCGTCGAGCCGCGCACGCGCGACCTCCTCGATCTTCTGGTAGGTGGAAGCCGGAACGGCCCGCGACAGGAGTCGCGCACGGGCCTCCGCCTGCTTGTCCTGCGTGCGCAGGAAGTGCAGGTAGAGTCCCACGGCTCGTTCCTCCATCAGGACGAAGGCCGCCGAGCGGGCCATCTCATCGTCGATGACCCCGCATCCATCCTGTCGGCAGCAGCGGGCGATGACACCGGTGTCGTTCCAGCCCGCCTTCGCGATCATGTTCTCCGCGAAGGCGGGCAGGCGCTCGACCTCGAACTCGGGGTTGGTCTTGAGGATCTTCGTACGCATACGCGCAACGATGATCTCCACGATCTTTCCCTGACACTCCTTGGCGAGCGTACGATCCCGACGCACACTCTCATCCACCTTGGGCAGAGTCGTGGCGACGGTGGTCGTCTGCTTGGGCTTGGGACGAGGACCCTTGGCCTTGCGCGGCAGGAAGTCCTCGGTCACGCGCCGCAGGAGGTTCTCGATGAAGCCCTTGGGGGGCCCCATCTCGAAGAGGGTCTTGTAGAATCCCTCCCGCACGTGGAGTTCCTGGTAGACCCGGTGGAACTCCACGTCGCTCGCGCGCAGACCCCGCAGGGTATGCTCCGCGATGCTGTGGACGCTCCACGCCGCCCGCATGATCCAGTTCAACCGGTCCTTGGCGGCCTGACGGATGGACTCCTCCAGGCCATCCTTCTGGACCAGCATCACGAGGAAAAATCGGAGAGCCGCGAGCAGCAGGCTGCCCTCCAGCGCGAAGGAGAGTTCGGGGTAGATCTTGGTGGGATCTCCCTTCACTTCCTCTTCCACCTTCGTCTCTCCCGGACGAACCGGCAGGGACAGGCCCTGCTCCTTCTGGAACTCCGAGAAGACCCCTCCGACGAAGGTGTACTCATCACGCGGAACATCGATCGTCCGGATCACCGTCGAGTTGCAGCCGAACTCGTCCTCGGCCACCTGCTCGAGGAGGCTCATGAAGCTCCTCGCGGCCCGCTGTACCGTCAGGAGGGCCTCACTGTAGGTGATCCACTCCTCCCCGTGCCCGGGGTCTCCCTCTTCGAGCTCACGGATCGCCTGGTTCACGGGCTTGAGCACCCGCACTGCGATGTTGATCCGCAACCCCACCAGGTGGTAGAGCGACAGGAGGGCCCACTCGGGGAGGTTGTGTACCTCCGCGAGCCGCTTCGCCTTCTTCTTGTTGGGCAGGAAGGCGTCGATGTTGACATCGAGGCGTCGGGCCTCCTCCACTTTCGGCTCGGGCTCGGGTTCCGGCTCGGGCTTGGGCTTGGGCTCGGGCTTCGGCTCGGGCTTGGGCTCGGGTTCCGGCTCGGGCTTCGGCTCGGGCTCGGGCTTGGGCGTGTCGTCATCACCGAGACCACCCAGGAAGTGCTCCCAGCAGTCGCTGATGTCGACGTCCCCCGAATTCACGGGGGAGCTTGCCGGTGCCTGTGTAGCGGCGTCCTGCTGGATCGAGATGCCGTCGTCGACGTTGTCCTCGTCCTCGAACTGGAACTCCGGGAGGTGCCCGAAGAGCGCCTCCCAGTGCTCCCACTCGTCCGAGTCGAGCAGCAGGTCCACCGCCTGCTCGCACTCGACCGTGGTGGCGTTGTGCTGGGCGCTCTTGGCGGCGTTGCGATCGCCACCGAAGTACGCCCACGCGATGAGCGCCCGGGTCTGGGAGAAGCGGGGCACCTCGCCCGTCGTCCGGCTGCAGAGGCTGCACAGGGCGTACAGCATGCGAATGGGGTTCTTGGAGATGATCAGGACCCACGGCACGAGCGGGAAGCTCTGCCGCAGCTCGGCGATCTTCCGCCACACGCCGCCGAGGCGGACGTGGGCGTGGTCGGGGTCGACCTGCCCGTCGTTGTCGTTGCCCTGCTGGTCGTCCCGGTGGACCACCCGCAGGTTGGGCCGCCCCGCCGTCGCGACGGGGGGCCGCGACGGGGAGAGCTTGGGCTCATCCCGCACCACGGCCTCCCCCGAGGGGGTCCGGCCATAGCGCCGGCCGTAGAGCACCTCGATCTGCCCCCAGTGGGCGGAGGCGAGCAGCTCCTCGACCGTCGGGATCCGCCCGAACTCCTGGACCAACTCGGCCCGGTTCTGGTTGGTGTACTCTCCCGTCACACCGCGCAGGTTGACCTGCACGAGGAGGGAAAAATCCCCCAACTTCACCCCCACGTTTTCGGCCTGGTCGGCCATGATTCACCCACTTTCATTTTCCCCGAACATACTCCGGGGAGTCCAGTGAAAGAGCGTACGCCACACGCGTCGCCCGAGTATTGGTGACTTTTTGCCACCCCAAGCCTCTTCTCCAAAAAAGAAGACACTCAGGATGACAAAAAATCACTTATTTTAGGGCAAAAAAAGCTTTAGCAATTGTAAAGGGCAATTGTATTTGCAAAAAGAAAAAAAGCTTTCCGCAAAACGTGCAAATATAGCACAAAAAAGCACTTTTGTCAAGTGACAAACCTCTTGTCATTGCGAGCTGAGTATACAGCCTGGCAATCCCCCCACATGCACGTACGCAAAATAGAGAATTCCGTTCCTACTATAGAAAACGCATTTTATACAAAAAAAGAGCCAGGCTTCCCTGACTCTTTTTTTATATTTCTTTTAACCATTTACCACTGGAACATCCTCTATCACGGGATCTTCCGCTGTATCCTGAGGAGGAATACCCAACTCCGTTTCGTCAATCACTGGATTTTCTCCTTCTTTCTTTGGCTCTACACCTACCAAACAAATCTTTGGAAGTGGCCTATAATAACTTTCAAATACCTCTTCCTCTTTAGTACCATTCCCAAGAATTCTGGTATACGTAAATGAAGTTCTTGCCCCCGTAAACGCAGATTGGCATTCCTGCTTTCCAGGCTCTAACTTTTCGGTCTCAATAGTTTTTGGTTCTCCTGCAGGAATCCAAGCATGAACAACCGGATGCGTGTAACTTCCCTTTCTTCCATCGCTTGTTCCCCACAACTTGAATACCAATTGATGTGTTGCTTCATTTACAGAAGTTTCAATAAGAATATGCTTATCGGTATCATTGAGAAATTTAAAATCTGGTGCTGGCTCATAAATGGTAGCATCAGTTCCCGGAAGATTATTCACAGGATCATTGTAGTAGTGTACAACCAGCGAATGATTCCTTCGTTCCGTGATTTTCATCCCAGAATTCATGGCCATACGGAAAAGTGTTGTCCCAATTTGACAGAGTCCTCCACCAATTTCTGGCTTTATCTCATCTCCTTTTATCACCTTTTCCGGAAGATATCCACCTTCCAAAGTATAGGGCTGAGTATACTTTATTGCAGAAAATTCTTCACCCGGTTTTATAACCAAACCATTCAACTTTTTGGCACCATTTTTTATATTGAGAATTCTGTTATAAGCACTTCCCGAAAAATCAGAAATACCCACCCCAAGTAACTCCACAATTCCCAGGTCATTTACTTCACCCGTCTTTATATTTGGTTCATCAATTTCTGTAGATACCTGGATAAGTACCGGAAGTCCTTCATCATGCCAACTTCTCTGAAGAAGTGCATCATTTAAATTTTCATAAGTTTTTTCCGTATCAAGTTTTACCCCTGGACGTGAGGTTTGAAATTCAATCACTTTTCCGTCTTCTCCCATTTCAAATTTTGCATCCTTTGGACTAATATTTACAAAGGGTGAAACTACATCCTTAAAATACGCCTCCACTAAATCCTTTTTAAAGCCAAAACCCAATCTTCCTTCGTCTAATTTTTGCACTTCCAACCACTCTTTCATTCTTGAAAGATCTATTTTCCATTTTCTTTGGAGTTTGGTTTCTGGATCTGCATACATTATCTCAAGTGGTCCAGCATTAAAAACAAAGGCCAATCTATCCTGTATCTGTTCAATATCTTTTTCCGTTACCTTTGGTTCTGTTGCCTCCGTGGAGAGGGTAATATTGGGGACGCGAAGATGTGACCACTCGGTAGTTATTTGTCCTATGATATCATCATAGTGAAAAACGACTCCAGGATGAGATTTTTTCACCTCATAGGCAAAAGGAACAAAGCTCTTTATCTCTGGGTAGGCATCTTGAGGTTGTTGCTCATAGTTTACCAACTTATCCTTCAATGCTTCCAAAATTCGTTCTTTGTTTACCGTAATATTGGAAACTACCAAATAATTGGGGCGGATTCGACTTTGCATCACAGAAAATGCTCTTGTAAAAATATCATCCCGTTTTCCATAATTGAGAAGTCTTTGTACCTCTTTATCTACATTTATTTTCAACAAATCCAATGAATCTCCACTTTCAAGAACTGTCACAGGATAGAGGGTAAAATCAATAGTTTCATCAACCGTCTGCACTCGAAAATGCATTCCTTCTTGAACCAGTTTGTCGTACATATTCTCAAGTGTACTCTTGAGCTCTAGCTCTTCAAGGCCACCAATAGGCACCGTACCCAGATACGTGTTGGGAAGAACACGACTTCCATAACTATACGCATATGCCACAAGTCCGGTAAAGAGTACCGCAAATAAGGCAACCACTACAATTACCACAACCCAAATCCTGCGCCATGAAAAAGGCACCTCTCGCTGTCTATAAAATCTCTTAAAAAAGTTTTTCATATGTGAGCTTTCAAGTTTTTCTATTTTTCTTTTAGTTTTCCACTACCTTAATAGGAATCTTTGCATTGTATCTTTTTTTCGGAATTCTGACGGTAAGAACACCGTTTTTGTATTCCGCTTTTGAAAGCTCCCCCTTTACATCAACCGGTAAAACAATGGTTCGGGAAAATTTGCCCCAAAAACATTCAGTATGATGGACCTTCCCCAAACTTTCCTGTGGGAGGACTCGCTGACCACGAATAGTCAGTAAATCGTTATGAACATAGATTTCCAACTTTTCGGTGTCAGCGCCTGCCATAGTAGAAATCACAATTAAATCGGTATCATCCTCATACACATCTACCGCAAGCTGCCCCTCTACATGGTCTTCATGCCAGTCTGAGTTCACTTGTATTTTTGTTTGACTTTGTCTTGCCATAGTCTAGAGTATCTCTAAAAGTTCAAGATCAAAAACTAAATCCTTTCCGGCAAGTCTATGATTTGCATCCAGTTTTATTCCATCTGGATTTACTTCCAAAATTTTTGCTATAACATCATGCCCTGTGTCGGTAGTCATCTGGAGCCATTCCCCAACTTGAGGAGCAAATCCTTCTGGGAGTTTGTCTGAAGAAACTGCCACAACCAAGGCTGGATTATATTCACCGTATGCCTGTTCTTTTGGAATATGAATAGTTTTTTGCTCACCTACTTCCATATCATACAGAGCTTTTTCAAATCCTTCAATAAGCTGTCCCATCCCAAGTATGGCTTCCAAGGGGCCTCTATCCTTTGAAGAATCAAAGATCTCTCCATCCTCTAATTTTCCGGTGTAGTGTACGCTTACCGTATCCCCTTTTTTTGGTTTTGGCATAAAATAAGTTTTAAAATATATGTCTATAGTGTAGCAAGATTTTTTATTTTCTCCAAATAAACCCATCCCCATGGGTTGACTGAATATCCTTTTTCTATTATAATGGAGGGCACTGAAGTATAGACGGAGAGGTGGCTGAGTGGTCGAAAGCGGCACACTGCTAATGTGTTGTGCGGGTCATACCGTACCGCGGGTTCGAATCCCGCCCTCTCCGCAACCTTTTTTTGACAAAAAGCAAAAAAGTGGTTACTATACCCTGGTTCATATTTCAAAAAATGGAGAGATGGCTGAGCGGTTGAAGGCGGCAGTCTTGAAAACTGTTGAGGATGCAAGTCCTCCGTGGGTTCGAATCCCACTCTCTCCGCCAGTTTACAAAAAAACGAGAAATAATCTCGTTTTTTTATATTTCAAATTGTGCGCTAAAAGTCCTACCCTAAGTTCTTCATTATGGACCAAATTTTTTTCTCCCCCAAATAAAATGGATCTTTTACTTCCTTTATGCATCGAAAACCAAGCTTTTTATGTCCCTCCAAAGATGCAGTATTTTTTGATTCCACAAATGCAATAATAGGCATTCCCTTTGTATCTTTTTTCAATCTTTTATAGAGTTTGGTGCCCACTCCCGTACGACGATACTTCTTTGCAACCAACCAATCAGTTATTTTTACTTCATCATTTTTTGTTTTGAATGCAACAATAGCACCAACAATTTTCTCTTTTTCTTTGGCTAAAAAAACATATCCATACGAAACAAAAAACATTATATCCCAAGGACTGGTAATGCACGGTTCGTCCCACACCATTTGTTCAAAACGCCTTACTTTTTGGCATTCACTTGGTTTTGCTCGTACTATTTTTATCATATAAATGACTCATCCTATTGAAAATGTTTCAAGTCTTGAGTTTTGAGGGAGGAGTGTAGAATGCTTCAGCTGAGGATCTTTGCCACGACGCAGCGGCAGGGTTGGCTGTTCTGTTGACGCCTTCGTCTTCCACTGATGTAGATTGCACAGATGGAAATGCGATCCCCCGGCTCGAGTTGCCTCGGAACAAACATCACGATGGTCGGGTTCCTTGGTGGAGGACCAGCCGGAACTTCGTCTCGGAAAAAGCTGCTGGTGTTCACGAAACCACCAGTGTCCGAGATGGAACACATCCCATCTGGATGTTCATCCAGACGAACCACCAGTGGCATCGCCGTCCCGTCCTTGGGTTGCTTGCGCGCCTTCTCATGGAAGGGGCGACCGATGACCACCACTTCCGTACCTACCACCAGAGAAAATCTGTTGCTCACGCCACTCCTCCAACTCTATGGGGTACCTCAAGCGTATAAAATAATCCATTCATTGTCAACAAAAAAAATTCTTTTTTACCCTCTTGCAAGAGAAAATCCTATCACTTTTTTTGCTCCCTCTTTTCTTAACACTTTGGCACACTCCTGCATAGTAGCCCCCGAGGTATATACATCATCCACCAGTAAAATATTTTTTCCTGATACCATTTTTGAAATCTCCAGAGTAAATACATCCCGAACATTTTGAACACGTTTTTTGCGCGAAAGCGTGGCTTGCTGTTTTGTATAGCGAACACGCTTGAGTACATTTTGTACTCTTTTACGCAAAAGAAGCCCCACAATCTCTGCAATAAACTCAGACTGGTTGAATCCCCTTTCTAAAAATCTTCTTCTATGCAGTGGAACAAACGTAATCATATCTATATTTATAAATTTATCCCTGTGTATCAAGAGATCCTTTTCAATAAGGTTGGCTATAGTTTGCCCCAACTCTTCCACAAATCCATATTTAAAAATATGTAAAATCTTTTTTATAACATGAGAATTTTTGTATGGATACAGAGCAAAATGCCGAAATAAAAATGAATCCCCTTTGCATGAAGAACAACAAAATCCCTCTTGGTTATTTTTATGACAAATAGGGCAAGCAACTACAGGAGTGGAAGAAATTTTTTGCAAACAAGGCTCACACATCCAAATTCCTTCCTTCTGGCACACAAGGCAAAAAAGAGGAAAAACACTATCAAGAAGATAGTGTTTTATAGGTTCAAAAAGTTGTGTTTTCATACCCCCCAAAAAAATTATCATCTAATCCCAAAACCAACCACTTACCTTCCAATCACCGTTTTGTTCTACCAATGTTGCCGTTCCACGTTTGTATTCTATTTTTTTCTCCGTTTGTGTGCTTATCTGCTGTTGGACATCCAAAACCACTTCTGCCGTTCCACCAGAGAACTTGGTTACCGTAGACGTCACTACCTTTGTGGTCACTCCTTTATATTCACTATTTTCTGATGTAGCCTGGGTCTTTAACCAAGAAAGAAGCTTTCCTGTTGCTAACTCTTCTGCATCTTGAATATGTGTGTTGTCATTTAAACTAGACCGGGTCTCAAAACGCTCTACAAATGTCTTTGCAATATTTTTTATGTAGACTTCATCTGCATCTACGGGTTCTTTATTTTCCTTTACCAAAGGTAAGAAAAATTTTGGTACGGTATCTACAACATCACCCTGCGGTTGATATTCGGTAGGACCATTTCCCGTTTTGTCTGCATCTCCTGCAACTCCTTTGTCCTTTCCCCCTATCAAAACAAACAAAAGAATCGCCAAAATTATACCAACTACGACTCCCACTCCTATATAAATTTTCTTCCTCAAATCAAGCATAAGAAATTTGTGTTATTGCTTGTCCCCTGTATTGTACCGAGGATTCCAAAAATATTCAACTGTTAGCTTTCCCCTTCTTGTAACATCTCATCTTCAAACTCTTTTTTAGCTTTTTCTATTTCCAATAATTGCTTTGGATCAGAGGTAATAATCTGATCTTCCGTATATGATGCCACAATCTTTATCGCGGCGTGTTTGTTTCCTGCAAAGAATATCCCCTCTCCAATAGCACTCTCCAAAAGCAAATATTTTTCTCCTTCTGTCAAAATAAAGGTTTTCTTAATAATATCTACAGCAGCCGGAGACTGACGCAAAAGCAACTGGACAGAAGAGTTAGTCACAATAGCCTGACCATACGGTGATCGCAAAAAATCATTTACATCCTGAGTAATGGTGGTTACCCCTAAATAATATTTTCTACACCGCTTTACCAATGCATAGATAAACTTTGCACTATCCTCATGGGTCATGAGCCACCAGGCCTCATCTATCACCAGAAGCCGTTTCTTCCTCTCACTACGAACAATATTCCATACGTAGTTAATCAAAGTATAAATAGCCATAGGACGAAGTTCATCTTCCAAATCACGAACAGAGAAAATGACCAACTGGTTATTCATGTTAACATTGGTCGGGGAATTGAACAAACCAGAAAAGGTACCTGAGGTATATTTCTGAAGTTTTACTACCAATGTTTCTGCTCCCTCCATGCCTTCCAATACATCCAAAAAGTCCTGCATAATAGGCGCCTCAACAGTTGCTAAGTCGGTAGACGGAGTAATATCTTTTTTTGCATAAGTTTCCAATAGCGCTCTATCTACAATGGAATCTTCTTGAGGAGTGAGCGTCCCAAACATAATACGCACCAAACCCTTGAGGGTAATAACGGCACTTCGGATAACATCTTCTGTAGAAATCTGTGTCCCAACGGGCCGTGGAAGATCAAATGGATTTACTTTACTTTCTGATGCAAGAGAAATATTTACATACGTTCCCCCTACCGCTTCTGAGAGATGAATATATTCCATTTCCGGGTCAATAATAATCACATCTGTCCCCATCATGAGTGATCGCAGCACTTCCAGCTTCACTGCGTAAGATTTTCCGGCTCCAGAGGTTGCAAATACTACCATGTTTGCATTTTGCAAGGAAAACCTATCAAACAAGATAAGGCTGTTATTGTGTCTATTAATTCCATAAAGAATCCCATCATCACTGGAGAGCTCTGAAGAAATAAACGGAAAAGACGCCGCAATTGGACTGGAATTCATATTAAAAGATACCATAAGATCATCCATGCCCAACGGGAGTGTTGAAGTAAATCCCTGTTCTGCTTGAAAAAATACGGATTTGCTATAAATAAGTTTTGAACCAAAAACATTTTCTATATCTTCAGAAAGCTTTTCCAAATCATCTAAATTTTTTGCATAAATGGTGGCATAAAAAGCAAACTGAAAAAAATGTTCAATCCCCTGTGTCAAATCATCACGAAGTTGTTCAATATCTCGAAGTGCCGTTTCACGAATTGGATCACGTGGTGCTCCTTTTTCTGCATCAGAACTAATTTGTGCCTCAAGGGTACCTACTTTTTTCTTCAGTTGCTTGAGGATAACAGCAGAATTAATAGGATAAAAAAACATTCCAATATCCATGGTCACATTCATGTTGAGAACGGGAGCACTCCACCCAACGGAAATATAACGTGGATAGTTAATAACAAAAATAGTACGCAAAAAAACTTCTCCAAGTTGAATAAAATTTGATTCAATACGCAAAGCAGATGGGGCTATCAGGTCACGAATAGCAACCGTCCCCTCTCTATAGGTTCTCTCCTCCTCCAGGGAAATCAACTCCTCTTCTATCTGCTTTTTCTTTTCTCTTCCCTTTTCCTTTTTATCAACCTTGACCGCTGAATTTTGGGTTTTAATTGGTTTAAATGGCATGGTGGCAACTTTTAGTGTATAGAATTTACATTAAGTAATACTTTCCAACTGCATATCCTTGGTTTCTCCCAATGGTTCTGCAAAAGCAATGTCTGGATTGTAACTGGTGTAATACAATTCAATCAGGGCCTGTGTATCGAGTTGTGCAACGTTGAGCCCAATACTCTGCAAACCACCAGAAACCTGACGTACCCGCAGATCCAAATCCTGTTTTCTACTTTTAAATCGTTCTTCCTTTATACGTATGGAATGAGATGGTTTGAGCGTTTCTTTAAAACGTGACCAAAAACTTTTCTTTTTATTGGAGAGTGGATCATAGGGAACCACGACATAGAATCTCTTGGTCATAATTTGTCCCAGATCTACCAACTCTTCTACGAAACTTCTATAATCGGCAATTTGTATTCTTAAAAGCTCATTTGCTTGTTCTTTTTCCAGACCTCGAAGCTTATCAAGATACGGGGTAATCTGCATTTTTCTTGATTGCACCACAATTTGCAAAGGAAAATCTATTGAGTTCAAAAAACTGACATAAGAAGAAATAAGCGCATTTTGCTCATCCTCGGACTTTAGAGCAAAGTTTATACTGGAAACCAAAAGGACGCTCCGCAATGTTCCATCTTTGAGAACAACGGTAGAGTCCTTTATCTCAGCAATTGGCAAATACGTTTGTGTAGATGCCTTTTTAGATTTTTGTGATTTCTTTTTATTGGATTGCATAGACTCATTATAAATCATCATCAGGATTATAAAAACCTCCGGTATTCACCACAAGTGCAAGGTCTCGAATCCGCTCACGTTTTACCACTTTCCTCTCTTCTCTTTTCATAACATTCGTGTCAGTATCTCTTTTGCGAAGATATTCAAGTTCGTCCTTTTGATAATCTTTTCTCCAAATTCGTAAACTTGGTTTTCGAGCAGATTGTGCCAAATTAAGTAAAAAATAATGAAACATCTGTCCGCCAACTTTTCCAAACGCAAAGACGAGAGATAATCCTCCAATAATAACCAAAGAAAAAATTTTTAATGACATGTCTCCAAATCGAAACGCCAAAAATATAATTCCACCACCAACCAAAAGAATGATAAACTGTCGAACGGTCAACGGACCCAAAATTTTATCTTCTACATCTATAAATTGTGGAACCACGAACTGTTGCATATAGGACTTCCAAAATTTTTTCTTTAATAAGAAAGTTTTTTATTTAAACCAATAATCTCTGCTACTTCTTCCATAGTTGGAGTACTTTCTTTACTGGAAAGTATGGTTTCCAAATTTTGTCCGCTTCGCAATCCTTCCAACACGGCATCCTGATAACTCTTGTAAAGAGGACTCTCTTTCCAAGCTTTGATTCCATCCAAGTACAAAAGATATGAATCATTTTGTAAAAGTTGAATTTTTTGATGCAAAATTTTTACGCAATCACTCGGGTTTTGTGCCAACCGCCTCAAATCAGTAAGCGAAAAAGTCTTTAACTCATCAAGTGGTCCAACACTTTTTTTCATGTATTCCGGAGAATCTACCGGGTGCACATCTCGTATCATTGGTTTTCCCATCCCCATACCCACAGGTTTTTCTGTAGCAGGTTCCATACTTCGTTTTTCCTCCATAACTTTATTCATATCTACCTTTGGCTGTATATGTGCAGGTTCCAAAACCCTGGACAAATCATTATGCAAAGACTCATCCTTTCCCGGAGCATTTTTATCTATAAGAGTGATTACTTCACGTACTTGATCTGCAGTCAACCCAATACCACCATCAATTGGCTTGCGCATAGCATATTCCAAAAATTGATCATTGGTTCGGATTCCCTTTAATCGTGTTTGCAAGAGAGAGCAAAATCTTCCATACACTTCCTTGTCCACGATAAATGAAAGCTTCTGAACCAGAAGATCACATTGTTTCATCTTATCATCGGGAAGACTCCCCATGGTAATGACGTGTTGTGGAACATCGCGAAAGAAGTCCTTATGTACGGAAGCATCCAAAAGTGATGGTTCTACTTGTTTAGTCTCCTTTGTTTTCATTTTTTCCTGTGGTTCTGGCATTGGAGGCATAGGTGGTGCCACAGGAGTGGTAGATGGAGAAACTTCCACAGGTTCCTCCATTTTTTTCATTTGTGGTGGATCCATTTTTATAGGATCAATACTTGTCTTTGATTGTTTTATGGAATTTTTTATTTCCTCCTGCATGCGAATAAGTCCTTCTGGCTTTTCCTTTCGCTCACGAGCCTTCCAACTTAATATGTCCTCTTTACTCTTTGGAGAGGTTCCTTCCTTGGGAGAGGCGTTTCCCTGAATGGTTTTTGGTTCCATTTTACTATGAGAGCTTTTCTCCTGTGCCATTGCCTTATCAAGAAAGATATCTTTTACAGGAGTTGTATTGGAAAGAGCTGTCGTTTCCTGGACCATAGGAAAGAGTTCTCCATGTTCTGGTTCTTCTTTTTCTTCCGGAACAGAAGGATGAAAAATTTTTGGAATTGGCTTCAGTGCGGAAGCAGATGTATCTTCCATACTTGGAATCACACTTTCCGGTACATTTTCATCTAATTTTTTTTCTCGTGTATTGGGAAGAGATGGCAAAACAGTTGCACTGTTTGCCTGTGCAGCTCTATACGCTTTAAATTCATCCAAAGTCATATAAACGGTTGTCCCATCCGACTTTTTCACTGGAATTTTTGGTGCACTTGCCATATATTTATCCGTTTAAAACTGTTTGATCCCATACAAATCCTCCCTTTGCTTCATCAAAATAATAAAGATTGCGTACTTTTTCATCTCTATATTGATCTGCAAGAGTGGATAAAAGCGTAAGGACTCCTTCTATATTTACATAGTTTCCCGCTTCGTCTTTAATAAAACGCTCATCTATCATATGTTGGATCCCGGCATAATCTACTTCTACCTTATCTGCCGGAGAAAGTGGTTCTTCCTGTTTTTCCTCTTGTGTTTGAATGAGAGGAACCTCACTTTCTGCAACCGTTTCGGGGAAAATAGTCTGCTCTTCCAAAATTTTCTTTGGAAGTTCTGCTTCGGCAATATCCTCATTTCTATCCATATAATGTTCTGGAAATTTCATTGCGTCCACAATCACATATATGCCATCCCCTTCCACACCAGAGAAAAAATGTGTAAGTTCCACCAATGCATTAATAATCTCATCTTTTTCTACTAAAACCTTCCCCCTCATGTCCTCACTCAATTTTTCAAAAAACACACTCTGCATTCGTGAAAAAAGATGTGCAAGTTGAATGGAATCACTTCCACGATTATCCAAAACCCTGATTTCCTTTATAAACCAAGCAAGTGTAAGTTCTACCCCCGCCTCTTCGCCCAATATAGCAGGACTCTCAAAAAAAGCATTCCGTACTTTCAAGTATACACTTTCCATTTGCTTTGGTTCTGTTGTCTTGGTCCAGAGATAATGAATGGTTTTATCAAAAACATCAAAACCCAACAAAAGCGCCATCGGTACTTGCCTTCCAATGGCAATATTTATAAAATCCTCATGAGAAAGTTCGTTTATCCGCCTCCAAGTAAGCATCGTATACCATCTCCAAAAGGTATCAAAATACTTAAACTGATTTTTGGTACTAGAATCTTTAAATGATTCATGAAGAACTTTCCAATACTCATCCCGTTTTGAAAGGTCAACAAGACTCAGCTCAATCTCATCATTGATACTCTCTATTTGTGGCTTTGTCAGTGTCTTCAAACTTAAATCAATCATAGAGCTTAGGTATGATGAGTATTAAAAAATCGAGAAATATCATCTAATCCTGCAGCTGCATTGTGGGTTTTGACAGATGAAATTAATGGTTTCAAACGATCTGTCAAAGCTTTAAATGCATCCTGATCTTTTACACTTTTTGCCAAATTTTGAATGAGCTCTTCAAACTCATGAACATTGGTTCCATCTACTTTCGCATCATTCAAACTCTTCAAAAATGCTTTATTAATACGAGAAATAGCAAGGTCATTTTTTCCATCAAAAAATGAAGCAAGCTGTGCGGCACGGCCTTTATCAAATCCAGTTATGGTGCCAGATGCATCATACTTTGCATACCCATCAGCCCCTGTTAGTTTGCTCACATCAATACGATCTGCGACATAATCACCCCCACTGATACTAATCCTTCCTTCATACCCCTTTGCATATACAACTTGTTTCTGTTGATCTTCACTTAATGCATCAAAGTCTGAGGTACCAGAAGATACTTTTCCAACACCGGGTACATCAAGTATTATATGCCCGGCATTATCTTTTTCTGTTCTTTGCTGACCAAGCCCGAATCGTACCTGTTTACTTTCCTCATCAAAAAATGATCCAATTTGCCCCATAAGTGTAGCTTCTCCATCCAACCCAGCAGTTTTTGCAGCATCGTTCAGGAGACGAAGTTGTGCATCTCTTTCTTCATCATTTCCAAAGCCACCATTAATTTCTGCAAGCGCTGCTTCCAGTCCTGCACTATCTACATATCTTCCCAAAATGGCACTTGCGGTTGCCTGTAATCTATTATCATCATTTATTTCTGTTTCATGTTCAAAGAAACCGGCACTACTTAGAGCATTCAAATATCCAGCCTTTCCCGTTTCAGACCCCTCATTAAACACAGATGTCAAAGCACCAATACTCCTTGTAAGTGCAGCACTCTTCTCAGCAGGATTTGTTGCCGTTCGGACTCCTTTATTTGCTTCACCTGCGGCTGCTACCTTTTGTTCCCAGGATAGATTTGCAAACCTATCCAAAGATTTTTTGGCAACCGTTTTCCAGGCTTCCGCCAAAATTGCTGCAGCACGAACCGGTTCTACCCCTCGAACTTGACTTGCACGAGCCTCTGCCAATTCAATTATTCTTTTATTATCGAGCTCTTCTTTTGTTTCTTCCAAACGCGCTGATGAACGCACTGTTGCAGCATGTTGAGTTCCCTTTGCTATTTCTGTTTTTCGTTCTGCACCAGAGATAATATCTAAATCTCCAGCATACTCTTGAGCCGTTTTATCTATTTTTCCAAAAGCTTTCTTTACGTCCTCGTCCACTGCCAAAGACAAAAGTCTTGCTCTTTCTTCCTCAGATTTTTGTATCCCTTTTGCTTTACTTACTTCTTCCTGTACATCACGACGCACACGCTGCGTAACCTTGATCTTTCCTCCCACGGTCGCACTGGTACCCAAATTTTTCTCATGACGTTCCTGTGCAAACTTTACTGCATCCTTCCAGTCTTCCGCCTTCTTTTCTATACGTTTTGTAGTTTGTCCAAGTACTGGTGCACGCGCCAAAACCTGTCCCAAGGCTCTATCACCAAAATGTAATGCTCTTTTAAACCCTCCACTTGTTTCGTCAATTTTAGACCCAAAAACTCCTTCTCTCTCATATCTCTTTGCACGCAAATCTCGTTTTTCTTCATGCTTGGCAACTCCAATGCCAATGGCCCCCTTGGTAAGATTATATGCACTGTACAAACCACTCCGCTTGAGGGCAAAACTTCCACCGGCTTTGAGTCCTTTTTCTACACCAACACGTCCATATTTTCTGGCCAAGCTCACCCCCGTAGCTATCGTTGCTACGTTCTTTGCAAAGTTGAGTGCTCCTTGAGTAAAGCCACCACCCTCTACATTAAGTCTTCCAATGATCTTTATTCCCACTTTCAAAAAAGCAATAGCAATCAAAAAGTTCGCCATATTCTCCCAAGTGGAAACTTCCGAAATAGAAAGCTTATTGGTAACGGATTGATCCACCGACTCATCAAGCGGTGGGATATTATCCGGAATATGCGCTTTTATATCTTGTTTAAAAACATTTCCATTCCCAAGCGTTGCAAACGCCAACCACAAAAAAAATACCATTACAGGAGCTGCAACCACATGATGAATAAACTCTGTCCACCATTCACTGGCGTATTTTTCTCCCTTAGGAAATGCATGTAACAAAAATGCCAAAGGAGATAAAATAATAAGTGTCCACAGTACTACTACTCGAGCCACCATGACCAAGAGATATGCACCAATGGTATATGCAGCTGCAACCGCAAAAAAAGCCATCACTATAGCCGCCGCCAAAACCTCCATACGAAGGTTATTGCTCAACAATGAATCATCTTGCACCATGTTATAGATCTTGTCCAACTTAAACATGTTGATCAAATTTCCACCCGCAGCGTTCACTATGGCAGACAAGAATGTGATGGTAAAAACATGTGCAGCGTCAATGATAAGTCCACAGATAAGATTGGAAAAGTTGATAAATATCGCACCAAAAACTAACTTTCCCATGGCCTTTTTCCATTCATATCCCCCTGCCCCCAATATAGTCATGAAGGCAATTATCAAAAGTGCCACCACAAAAAACATGTTAGCAATGTCTCGAACCATGATCCAACCAAGCTTTACCGTACTTGCATCTATGTATCCGTTATATGCTGCCAAATTTACAAAAAAACGTAAAAAAAAGATACATGCCAATATTGCCAACTTTGCAATAATCAAAAGAATATTGGAAATAACATAAATTAATCCTCGTATCAGATCCGCACCAGCACTTACTCCCGTATCCACTGGACCGGCATGTGCATAGTTTACCATTCCAATACTTATCCCTAGTGTAAGAAACAAAAAGAGCACAACATGTATCTTGTGCTTTTTTGCATAGTCAAAAATATAGCGAGTAGTATACGCTAAAGAATCTATTGCTGTTGTGGCAAAACCTTTAAGCATGGAAAAGGATTAACACTCTCGCCCTTTGTGTCCTGAAAAATCTTTTCTTGAATTACGATTAGTATAGCATATTTAGGAAAAATATGGAAAGTTTCTTGTGAATGAACTTGTGTATTTTGGGTACAAAAAAAGGCACTGGTTTTACCAATACCTTTTAGAAGATTCGGCGAGGCACCCCGACCAAATTTGCCATCTCTTTTTTTCAAAAGAGCTCCTTTATTAAAAGCATATTCCTATTTAATTTCTTTGTCAAATTTCTTTTATCTCTCTATTCCAAAATATATCCAAAAATATCCTTACAGTTACACTCTTTGGGTGTACTTCTTCAAAAGAAATAGCTAAATTTAAACAAATATTATTCAAAACCGCTTACTTTCCCCCTGTGGATAATTTTTGATTTTTCCCTCAACATGGCAAAAAATATTTTTCTTTTTAACAATTTTAACTATGTTCCTATCCTCCTGAGACTTCTTCAAGAACCACATCATCCAACCACAAACTTCCACTCCTTATTGTCGCAAATAAAGTAATATTCTCATTGAGACCTTCTGGGGTATTAAATATTCGTTCATAAGTCCCCCATTCTTGTCCTGTTTCTCGCAAGTTTTGATATATACCTTCGAAATCTCCCTGCTTACTTATACTTCGGATGTTGATAAGAGGTCTAAATCTTTCTCCTTGGAATTTATATCTAAAACTGAGTTTATAGGTTGTTGCAGCATTGAGATGGATATCCCCTTGTGATACTCCACCGGCGTCATCCAAATCTTCAACAAATAGATACTTATCCCCACTGTCTAAACGCTTTTCCCGAATATCTGAACTTCCATAATCCCTCCAATTATCAAGTGTTGAGCTTTCCATATCACCATCTCGAACAATTTCTGGTTTTGGTATTTCTACTAAGACAACATCATCAAGGTATACCTCACCATAACGGAGGGTAAATCTGACCGTCAGACTACTTTGTGCATCTGTTGGCATTTGGAATAGTCTCTCATAGGTTTTCCAAACATCGGTAGGTGAAAGATCTCGATAAATTCCTTCAAAGTCACCTTGTCTATTAATATCATGTACATTGAGAACAGGACGAAGACGTTCTCCATTGTGTTTATATCGAAACGAAAGCTTATACCATTTTCCATTTTCTGTTGGAACATTTATCTGTTGAACTCCGGCACCACCGTCTGGACTTGCCATATACAAAACACTATTTATCCCTTCAAAACGTTTTTCAAGTAAAGTTGGATTCCCCCAATTTACCCAATTATTTATATGGGACGCAGACATATCACCATCTTTTATAAGTAACGGATCTTCTATTTCTTCCATTATGGCATCATCAATATACACATCCGCATCTCTACTATGCAGAACAAAACGAAAATCAGAAACAAAATCATCTGGGACTTTAAAGTTTCGTGTATATTTTACCCACTGTCCTGCGGTACTCTCAAGTTCAGAGTTAATAACCTCAAAATCTCCATTTGAACTTTTGATTCCCAAACGTGGGTATAGTGTTCCTTCATTTACTTTGTATTGAAAAGAAACCCGATACCAATGTCCTGCCAAAACAGGAATGGCAAGCTGCTGAATACCACCACTTTGTCCAACAAGAGCATTGGAAGTAAAGTGTATACTTTTTGCTCCACTAAAAAATTCCTGTGTAGATTTTTCCCGTACTGGTGGTTTTGCATATGCTCTCCAGGCATCTACATTCTCTTCCTCCATACTTCCATCCACCAACAGATTATTGATTGCTTGTCCAAAAAGAGTAGATGAAAAAGTGGGAGCTTGAGAATCATTGCTTGAAACCTGCCATACTATACTCTGTTCACCAAGCGTTTGTGAAGAAAATCGCACAATAGCATCTGTAGTTTCTCCAACCTCAAGAAATGCCTTTGGCTGCTTTATTATTTCAAAATCTTGTCCATTATTAGGTGTTATTGAAAAAATAGGGGTATTCGAAAAAATAATTTGATTTGAACCTATATTTTTAAATGTAATATGTATATTTTGTGAACTTCCAACTCCAATAGGGGTTGCGTGATATTGGCTTGCATTTTGTATATCTTGTCCCTCCACTTGCACCGCAATAATTTGACCAAGGTTTTCAAATGGAAATCGTATATTTGAAAAAATTGAGGAAAGCAAAGAAGTATTGTTTACGTAAAGTTGATTCTTACCTCTCAGAGAAGAAAAAATTCCATTAGAAAGAATATCCGGAGAAAACACAGAATGCTTTAAAAGATTCTTTTTTACTGTATTTTCTAAAATCTCTCCCATTTGTGAGACAAAAATCATCCCACCATTTATAAGCGGCACTCCAATTTTTTCTTCGGAATGAGTTTGAAAAATGACACTCCCCGAAGGAGAACCTACGTGCACGGGAAAACCACTCAAGTTAGAAGCATTCAATCGATTTACAGAATAAAGTTTATTATCCCGTGCAACAAATACATAATTCCCTTGATACACTCTCACAGGATACAAAGCTGGAGACTCAATTTGAAGTTCTCGATTCAAAGAAAAATTCCCTGATTGTAAAGTATACATGGAGATATGACTCTCTAAAGGAAAATTTACTATAAACTCATCACTTTGTGTATCAAAACTTATCCCAACTGGAGTATTAAACTGAAACACATCCTCTTCTTGCAATACTCCTCCAACTAAAGACACCTTTTTTAGTTGTCCCTCCTGACTCACCACAAATATATCCGCAAAGGAAGAACTCTCAGGATATACTGCAATAGGATCAAAGTAAACATCTATATTTCCAAGTGAAATATTCCCTACTTGATTTCCAAGGGAATTGTAAATATACAAAGAAGTAGTGCCCTGTGAATTTCTGCCTAAAACTACTATTTCATTATTGGAGTCACCAAGGACATTTACAAGTAGTGGTGAGGAGATAAAAATACCGTTTGGGAGAGCTACCGGAAAACCAGAAACAATATCTCCCTGATAAGAGTACAAAGTTAATTTTCCATCAATTCCAATACCAGACCTCTCAGGACCAGGGATACTCGAGAGAATTTCTCCTATAGCAGGTACAAAGTTATTCTCTCTTCCAAATACGTTCTGTGGGTGAAAAAAAGAAACTACAAATAAGAGTAGACTTGTGGATAAGACAAACAAACTTTTTACTGTTTTTTTGGAACTTCTTTGCATAAAAACTGCCTTAAAAAATAAAAAGCCCAAGAAGGACCTCAAAAACATCCCCCCTTGTAATTTTTCACTTATTTCCCCTCCTTTACAAAATAAGTGCTACTAGTAGGAAACCATGAAAACGCTTAACCTGTCAACTCCCTATTGTGGACAATATCTCAATCAACTACCGTAATACTCCCACTAACTTTTTCAACTCAGAGAGATTCCGAAACGATATTTTCTGCAATCCTAAATACTGATCTCCTTGTATCATGGGTTTGTAGTATACATTTTGACCATCCCAAACGTTCAGCATTACAAACGATCCGTTTGTCAATACATAAAAATTACTTTTTATATACGACTCATAAACATCATAATCTTGATAATGCAATCTATAAGGCATTTTCTCTCTTGCCAACGGATACTTTTCTTCCCCAATCAGATCATAGGTTGTTTTGAGAGTGTGTTCATCATAGTGAGTATTATACAAACGCACTATGGCATTTTGTTCAAAATTTCCATCCTCCTTCAAATAATTTCTCTCAGGAAAATATAAAACCGTTATAAAATGTGAATTCTCCTCAACCTCAGAGTAGGCATATTGGTAGTGCAAAAGAGAAGGGACACCTACTTTCGAGAATTGATTCTGTGGAGGTCTTGATACGCTACTCAAATACTTATCAAAGTCATAAAACAACGCAAATTTTCTATTGGCGTCTCTTACCTTTTCTCCATAAAAATGTTCCAACTCCAGGTATGACTTCAATGCGCGATACGTCCCGATATGAAATTCCGTCGCTCCAGCGCGGTTTCTCAAATCCATTTCTCTTTTCTTCAAGTAATCCCCCATATTTTTTAACTCAAAAATATTGAGATTCCTGCCCATCTCTTCCTGTGATAAAGATTGCATTGCAGGAAGCGTATCTAATGATAATTCTTGAGTAAGTTGCAACATATCTAAACCATTTTTTCCTTGTATATACCTTCCAATATTTTCTTTTGCTATTCTATAATCCACATTCACAGAACACACCCACGTAAGTGCCATCACCCCCAATATGACACTTGAATAAAAAAATTTTCGAAAACTCTGACGCAAAAGAATTCCTAAGGCCGCAAAAATAAGTACAATAATAGCATAATATATAAACCACTCCACATATAGTCGCAAGGTAGTAAACCCATACACTTCTTGATAGAGATACATTCTTCTGAGTGCAGAAGCCGCAACCACACACACCTGTGCAATAAAAACAACCTGAAAAAGATCAACTATCCTATTGGCCTTATGTTCGTCGGAAGAGCGATACACGGTTATCAGAAGAATTGCCGATAGAATAATTATCCATACAAGTTGAAAAAAACCATTGCGTGCATAATCTGCAAAAGAAATTCCTGTTTTTAAAACATATTCAGAATTTCCAAATAAATAAGCGAACTGTATAAATACAAATATTGCAAAAAGAATATTGAGAACTCCAAGGACAACACTCGTTACCACATTGTCTAACTTTTTTATCTTCCATTTTCTATCATGTAAAGAATGTGTTTCTCCAATTAATACATAAAAAATTGCGCTCAGTAAAGACGCAAAGAAGACTATACGAACGATATGTAAAAAAACTATAGGATCAATATCAAAGTGGAAAACTTTATTGGTAATGTCTGCAAATATTGCATCAGCGGCATAAAATAATGACCCAAAAATAATAACAAGTGGGAGGGAAAATAAAAGCCCCTTTCCTATCTTTTTTAGAGCTTCACTATATTTGTTTTTGGTTTTCCAATGTAGGACATCTTGGAATACAACTTTCCACTTGGAAAATGAATCCTGTAAGGATTGAACAAATCGAATATTTTTCAGTGCAAAAAACAAACCCGGTTGCTTTTCTACCGTAGTGATAAATACCATTGCAAAAAGTAGCACAAATACAAAAAACGGTGCCCAAATTTGCACAAGATAATTATTGTAGAAAAAGACGTCAAAACTGATAACGACTGCCGGTAGCCCCAAAAGAAGTCCATAGGGATGGCAAATACGACGTGTATAATGGGTTATAAAAATAAACCCAAAACAAAATAACAAAGTAAAAAGAAAAAACCCAAGTCCTCCGCGATAGCCCCATACCAAAAATTCCAAGCCCGTAGCGACAGACAACCCAAAAACAACGTAACTTAAGCGCCTTAATCTCTCATTATGATTTTTTTTCAAAAACATATTCTCCTCCTTTGTAAGTAAAACTCCTCTTTTTTTATATCATAAAAGGCCTATTTTTACCATACTACCATTTAGAGACAAGATACATCTCCATATAAGTATATACGCTTTTTTTTACCATTCTCTTTCACTTAAAAAATATCCAGGGACTTTCTTGTACTCAATGGAAACACCATAAAGAGAGGTTGTACTAAAATAAATCTGTTTATCCGGAATGGAATAAGAAATTAAGAGTTTATTGGAATCAATCCATTTTACATTGAGCTTAGGATCTTCATTTTCAAACCCAAAAATTGTGTCTTCTTCCGAATGTTCATCTTGTTTTTGTTTATCTGTTGATTCTAGAGTAACAATAATCAGAGGATCTGTCGGTACCCCACATCCATATTTATACACTGAGGCATCCATATTTTTTTCTGGATTTGGTATGCTCACTACATTATGTTCATCGCAAAATGGCCCAGCAGATTCCCATAAAATATACATATACACACTTGCTATTACTATAACAGAAAGATAAGAAACAATGAGTACCGTAAATGCTATTATTACTCTTCGTTTGTCAAAGTTAAATTTCATAATTTTATGTTATGCATATTATTTTCAGTCATAAACGACGAAAGGCATCCATATATCCATCTGTATTTTTGTAGTTTGGTACATCACTAAGGTGAAAAGTTTCCAAATATAACTTTTTTGGATCAATCCCAAGTCCATATTTTTGATAAAGATTGTATCCGGCTTGTATTGCTGCTTGATCACGTGGATCGTCGTAATAACTATACTACGACAACTATCCATTTTTTCTTTTTTATTTTCATAATTATTGTGTAAATATATAGCCTTTTAGCTTTCTAGCATTTATATCAAGACCATAACTCTTGTAGAAAGAATATCCTGCCATTATATATATTTGATCTTCTTGTTCTTCCTTAAACAAATTTCTTTTCATATTCCCTCCTTAGATGTATCCTTTCAAAAAGTATTTACAATAAATAGCAAATTAGCGATGTAGATTTATATAACTAAAAAAAATTCTTTTTCATACTAGTTTAGTAACTTAAAACCAATACATACCCCTTGTCGTGTTTTAACACAAAGCCACTCCTATATTTAACCTCATTTTTTATATCACTCTGTTTATGTATTCTATATGTTTTAAATTCAACAATTCCACGCTTACTAAGCTCATCAAGCAAGTTTTCAGGAAAGTTTACTTTTTTATCTAGGGCTAAGCGATCATCAATTTTTTCAGAAACGTTATCACCAAAAAAAACTATGATGTCTCCTTCATTTTGAAAGCCACATCGAGTATCTACTCCTTCGCTAAAACTTCCAAAATTTATATTAGAAAATTCAACCTCAAGATACTCCAATATTTCATCTTTCGTCATTCTTTTCAAACAAGCTTCCTCCTCAAACGAAGTAGAAAAGATGAAAAGTGCAGCTAAATAAAAAACACTATACATTAAAATTACTACAGCAATTATAGATAATATAACTTTTCCAATATGTTTCATATTAGATATAATTCTTTTTCATAATGCCTTATTCATCTATTCATATCCCAAGCCTATATGAGTAAACGGACTATCTTTCGCTTTTACATATAACACAATATCTTCACACCTTTTTTAACTATCAAAATGAAATAAACTAAATACTTTTGTTTAATTAGTTTCATTTTCACAAATCTAAATTTAAGGATTTTTCATGTTTTAATAACCTTGGATCTAAGTTAATTTAATATCCCAAAAGCTAAAAAGCTCAGTAAGATGGATACCATAGAAACCACAATATTTTTAAAATACATATTTAATACGTACTTTTTTTCAAATTTTTTTTGAACAAGCCTATATGTAGAATAAGAAAACCAAAAAAAATTTATTCCTACGAAAAGTAGAATCGAATACGTATCTAAATTAAGTCTTTCTGAATAAGAAGATACTAAAATGGGCACATATGAAAAGAACAAAAGAACCCCTTCTATAAATAGACTTATAAGAAAGATAAAAAGAGCACAGAAGTAGAGACCTACATTATATATTTTATTCATATTTTGATACTCAAAAAATTTATTAGCCAACCAAATTGGATACTAAGAAAAAAAATAATAGAAACTTCTATGCCGGTTTGAGCAGTAAACCCTATAAAGCTTTTCATTAGTCTTATTTATACAGCATAGTACAGTGGCTATTTTTTTGCCACGGACTTTAATGACTCCTCTAAATTTTTTTTAGGAACTGACATATTTGGGTACTGATTCCAAAGGGTATATCCTAAACTTATGGCATGCTGATCGAGGGGATCATCAAAATATAATTATTATAACCAAAAGAATAATTAGGTAGAACCAGTTTATATTAATTTTTTTATTAAAAAAATTTTTTAAATACATCTTTCAAAAATATTTTTTTTACAAAAATAATTCAAGTACGTATAGTGTATAAATCAAAATGCAACTAGGCAAAAAAATTGAAAGAATTAACATATGATAAATATTCTCTCCTTCTTTCACCCTATAATAAAGTTTATTTGTACATAGTATTAATATAGCGCATGAAAAGATAAACCACCCTTTTGAATAATTTTCAGCAAGGCTCTTTGAAATAGGAAGGAAAAAGACGTAAACAATAAATTGTACAACAAAAAATGCAATCATGGGGTATCTCTTTTCAATATATTCTGGTAAATGGGTAGAAGGAACCTTCATACGATTAGTTAAAAAATATTGGAATAAATAAAGAAGTAATACTTAATTGAGCCCTAAAAATTAACCAAAAAAAAGTATAGATAGTTGGAGCAAGTGACAAACCTAAAATACTATGGTAAAAAAGAAATCCTCTTTCTTTTTTACTCATTCGACTAGAAAAAAATAAATGCAAAAAAAATAAGATAAAATAACTAATATTTAAAAGAAAATATTCAGTCATCCCAGCCCACTTTTTTATGTAAATCAAATCATTCCTAAGCATAAAGTATGTGAATATATAACCTACGGATATACAAAAAAATAATATATTCTTGTGCTCTCGCCACTCTTTAATTTTTAAGTAGTAAATATTTTCAATTTTTGGAAAAAATTTTGGATGCATACTCACTTTATTTTTAAAAATTCAGCATTGTCTGTTACTAAATATTCGCTCTCCTTAAAGTGACAACTATTATCTGGTAACATTCCTTCCGTACATGGGCCAAAAGATGAACAAACTTTATCTTCTTTTATAATTATAATTGGATTTCTCCTCAAAAAGCGTTTAACACGAACCTTAGCACACTCCCTTGTATCAATTGAAGAATCCTTTTGATTGGGTTTACTTCCTAAACTCGCTGAAATAGAAACCTGAGTATACTCGTTTTCTAATTCAAAAAAATTGACCCAGACAACTCCGCTACTTCCAATAAATTTGAAATTTGAGGGTACAGAAAGTTTCCCTAAAATAGATAATATACCCACAAATAGTAAATACAAAAAAAATAGTAAGACAATGAAATAAACTAAATACTTTTGTTTAATTGGTTTCATTTTCACAAATCTAAATTTAAGGATTTTTCTTCTGAAACTGGAGTGAGTAGGTAATAACCACCTTCATGTATCCTAAGTGTCACCGTAAATATCGCTGTTTGGGGTGTATATGACGGCCAGTCTTTCCCATTTATATAGAAGTATGGCTCTCCCTTTATATTTTTTTCCAAGTCCGTTTTCATCTTCTCATAATGAACTAATTTGTCGCCTTTTAGGAAGATTATCCGACGGCTCATTACATCATCATCCATTACATCAAGCTTTTCAATTTCAGGAGGTATATCAAATTGTGAACCATCATTTGAAACATATACTTTGTCCCACGGTTTATTTACCACATCCTGTAAAACAAGAACACATGGCTTTTCTAGATGATCAAAATCGCAGTTTTTACTTATCCACTTTTTGAGAGTATTGTCTACACTACTTTCTTGTAAATAGAAAGTTGCCAATAATGGTAAAACTATAAAAGATATGCACACATAAAACAAATTTTTTTTCATATTCCTTCCTTAGACGTATACTTTTCAAAAAGTATTTACAATAAATAGCAAATTAGCGATGTAGATAATCCGTTTTAGGTAAAATTACCCTATTTCTGAAAAAAAGTGAAATAATGATCACACAAAATAAACTATCAACCTTGAGGCTCAATGATGTACCAACTATCTTCCAGATACGTAACATATGACTCATTATTAATTAAAACATTATCTTGAAATTTTTCCGACCTTTTTAGCAGACCTTTTAGGGTCCTATCCCCTTTTTTATCTCTAAACAAAAAATATATTTCACCACGATCTGCAACTTGAGTTATCTGCCAAATCTTTAAATTAGTCATTAAAGATATATATGCATCCATTTTTTCTGTACTATATTTTTGGTCTTTAGTAACAAAGTCATGCTCAACACGTTTAGCAAGGTTATGATTTATTTCCAAAATATCTTGTTTGTTCTTTGCGTCAAAAACGATTATATCATGTATGTCTTCATCTTTAACTATCATATATACTAAAGAGTCCAAACTTGATTTATTTGATAAAAATATCTTTTTTAAATTTATTGAAAAGTATTGATTTAAAAGAGAAAATAAAATTATTAAAATTAATGTAATAGAAATTTTCCATATATTCGTTTCATATTCCTTCATCAAAATAAATATAATTGAACAGTAGATTAGCTCCATAAACAACCTGTTTCTGACCCAATTATTTTATTTCAGCAAAAAAGTAAAGCAATGAGCTTGACACAGAGTAGACTGAGACAAAAGCCTTATTCTTTTTTTCATAGTTAAAAATAATATATGGTTCATTATTCTGAGGAATTTTATATCTATTATATGAAATAAATTTATTTACATTTGAAATTTTTTCTTGAATTTTTTTATTTTCTATATCAACACTCCAATTTTTACTTTTTAATGTATTGAGAACATCATCTGTAGATGATACAAATATAATCCCAAAAAATTTTCTTTTCTGTGATGTAATATTATAATAATCCTCTGAATAAATTGCTTTTTTATTATTAGAAAGGTTTAATTGAAAATTTGATAATATCCAATTTGAGTCAATTGTTTTCATCTGATAAATATCATGATGAATTTCCTCGATATTCGAACCTGTGTGCATAAGTACACCAATTAATATCCTATGTAAGAGGAAAAGAAATACTACAGTCGCTGACATTATGATAAAAATTTTTTTCATATTTTATATTTTATCAGCAAATAAATATAACATAGAATTAGATTCTGAATATACAGAAAAATATGTATTATTACCTTTTCGAACATTATAAACCAAAAAATCTTTTGTAAAATCTGGTATGCGATAAGTATCCTCAGAAACCAGACTATTCACTTCTGAAATAAGTTTATGAGTATTTTCGTCTTCTTCTCCAGGAATCCACCCACTTGCGGATAAATTTAGAAAAAAATCTGGTGTGCTAGAAACTTTTATAACTCGATATGTAGTACCATCCAAAGGAAATCCTCCGTAATAATCCTCAGAATACATTATTATTGTGCTTGTAGATAAATGTAATTTAAAATCTTCAAAAATTGAATTAGCACTAATGATTTCATTATGAGCAACATAATGATAATCTTTGGCTAACGAAGAAAAGTTATACAAAAGTACGATAGAAAATATTTTGTATAAACCATAGAGTACAAGTACAATAATTGATATAAAATATAATGATTTGTGCATATTTTACCTGTAAGATTGAGAGAATTCAATAATAAGTTCGTATTCTGATAAAATTCCATTATTTATATCATTAAAAAACATATTATTTAGTCTAGTTAGCTTATCCTTAAATCTACTTTTATTCTCTAACTGTTGGAATGCAAAATCATATTCATCATGAATTATAGTGTTCACATCCCAATGCTCCTTTCCATATAAATTTTTTACTTTTAATGCAGAAAACACATAGTCGACCTTATGTAGTGCAAAACCTAAATCGATATCTGAAAGAAAACCAAATTCTATTCCCTCATTACTTTTTCTACTATTAAAAACAAAATTATTTTTACCATTTTTTTCTGCATGATCAATAGCATTTTTAAGTGCCCTATCATAAACATCACTATTTTGTATTTTTTTGATTACTTCTTTACTTATTTTTTTATATTTTTTATTGTTTTCGTTGAGAAATAATGTTGTAGTTCTACCACTTAAAGATTCTGACAATAGGGCTGCTGACAAGTTTAATCCTAAAGACTTAAAAGAAAGCACCGCTAATTGTGAACGCATCCTTGGAGATAAATTATATACAGCTTTCTCATCTAATCCTTGATAGATATCTCCACCGTCAGAATCAAACAACTGTGCTATAGATTCTATGCTTCTATTAACCTCTTTGTAAGTTTGATCGGATATACTCCCCAAAAAGTTTCCTATATCATCAACATAACTAGCAATACTCACTCCACCAACAGGAGAAGTATCAAAGATACTTTGTTCTTCATTTCCAGTAGGATCGGTATATTTGAGAGGGTTATTTTTTGTATAGGTATATCTGTTTTTTGAAAGAACATCGGTATCGTGGCCGAGGTAAGTATCCCTACTGAAAAATCTTCCGTTATTTGCTAAAATCTTCCTCCAGGCTCAAAGTAGAACCAATTCTTTGATATTCTATCTATATACATACCTTTCCAATCGGATGTATCATCTTGTTGCATATAGAAAAAAGCAATACCCTTCAATGTTTCATTTTTGAAAAAAAACATAACAGCCTCCTCACCTTTATAAATATCCCCTATCTCTAAATCATCCATTATATCTTTTACATTCTGAAAATAAGACTGAGGCAATGTCATTTCCCTCCCCTTCTTAAAAGATTTTACTTCTATCACATCAGATTCCTTATTAACTAGCTTTATCTGATCATACGTGTCGTCACTTAAAACCACTTTTAGTAACTCATCATAGCTTTTTTCATTCTTTAAAAAATATTTTTTACCACTATTAAACTCAAATGAATAACTAAAAAAGAATAAAACTAAACAAATAAATCCGACAATTCCTATAAACAAATTTCTTTTCATATAGCATCTCTCAAATAAGTTTTAATGTTTTCTTCATTAACGCTCAACCCATACTGTAAATAGTAATTGTACCCTGCCACAATGTAAGTTTGATCTTCTTCTTCCTTAAACAAATTTTTTTTCATATTCCCTCCTTAGGTGTATCCTTTCAAAAAAGTATTTACAATAAATAGCAAATTAGCGATGTAGATTTATATAACTAAAAAAAATTATTTTTCATACCAGTTTAGTAACTTAAAACCAATACATACCCCTTGTCGTGTTTTAACACAAAGCCACTCCTATATTTAACCTCATTTTTTATATCACTCTGTTTATGTATTCTATATGTTTTAAATTCAACAATTCCACGCTTACTAAGCTCATCAAGCAAGTTTTCAGGAAAGTTTACTTTTTTATCTAGGGCTAAGCGATCATCAATTTTTTCAGAAACGTTATCACCAAAAAAAACTATGATGTCTCCTTCATTTTGAAAGCCACATCGAGTATCTACTCCTTCGCTAAAACTTCCAAAATTTATATTAGAAAATTCAACCTCAAGATACTCCAATATTTCATCTTTCGTCATTCTTTTCAAACAAGCTTCCTCCTCAAACGAAGTAGAAAAGATGAAAAACATAGCAACATAAAAAATACTATACAGAAAGCATATCGTAGCCAGAAAAAAAATAACAACTTTTACTACGGACTTCATATCATTTATTCCCTTATATTATATTTAAAACTATACACAATAGGATAATTGGCAAGATTTCCTTTCCTTTGATCATCATAAAACATGTTTAGTATTCTACCCATGCTTGTATCTGATTTTCCTCTACTAAAATCATATATGTCGCTTATAGTGATATCGATCTCCCAGTATTTAATAGATAGTCTTTTTTTACGCTTTCCTTGAATTAAGTAGTTTGCATTGTGTAAAGCGTAAAATAGATCCCTGTCGTCATTTTTTTGAAAAGCCAAATCATCTCCTATAGTTCTAAAAAAGTCTTGACTCTTTTTCGTCGATTCATCAATATTACGATAAATAATATCGTTTATTGCCTTTGAAGATGAAATTTTATCATCAGTAGCATTTCGTAATCTCCTCGACAAGTCGATTCTGTATAGGGTATTCGTCCGCTTAGCGTGAGATTGCCTAAGAAATTCAGCTGCTAAATTGTATCCAGCTTTGTCAAAGTATTGTATTGCTGTCTTTATTCTAGTTTCACTATCTAAGTTATACAAAAATTTTTCAATTAAGCCCTGGTAGTCTTCCCCTCCATCTCCATCAAAAAAATTGATAACTCCTCCCTTTAAGACATTTACATTCTTTACAATGGCCTCGTTGTATGCAAATTTAAAAATTTTTTCTATATTTGGATTATAAACTGCAATACTCACTCCAGCTACAGGAGAAGTATCAAAAATACTTTGTTCTTCATTTCCAGTAGGATCGGTATATTTGAGAGGGTTATTTTTTGTATAGATATACCTATTTTGAGATAGTATGTCACCATCATTACCCAAGTAAGTATCCCTACTGAAAAATCTTCCGTTATTGGCATTATGATATCTTGCACTAAAGTAGTACTGATCTGTTTCTGCATCGTACTCCTGCCCCGTAAAGGTATAGTTGGTGTCCGCCGATCCACCATAACCAATTACATTTCCAAATGGGTCATATTGATATTGTGCTATGACATCACCTTCAACACCCGTTATGAGCACCGTAGAACCAAGCACATCTGAATGGATTTAGAAATTACCCCAATCAGTATAAATTTCAATTACTGACCAATTATCATTAATTACTCTAATAACATACTGTGTTGGATATTTATCTTTTTTATCACTATGATAGTAATAACCCCTTCCATTTTTTTGATTTTTTTTCCCTTTCAAAAATATTTCTACAGCACCACCAGAAGTATCCTTTCGAACTTTTTGTATGTTTAATAAATCAAATAGTCTCAAATATTGATACAGAGAATTATCTTCATTCTTTAAACCTTCAAAAAACTCACCATTTATTTTTACTGTCCCAACCGGATAAATTTTACCAGATTTTGATATCCAATTTTGGTCATATGAATATTCTGTTTTTTCTTCAATTGCATAATATTCTTTACTCTCTAAAAAGGATTCAACCAACGTTGTATACTCAGCTTCATGTTTCTTAAAATCTTTAACTGATGCTACAGGAAAGTTTTGAACTCTTTGCAAAAAAATAAATGATAAAAAAAGTATCACAGATACAACTATAAAAAATTTTCTATTATTTTTCATATTTATACTCACTTTGTGCCCTATTAATAAAATAACCAAGACTTTCTTCATTGATATTCAAGCCATAGGATTGATACAGTAAGTACCCCTGTTTTATAAATTTTTGATCATTCGACTCCTGTTGAATCTTTTTTTCAACGATTTTTTTAGCATTTTGCACATCTATATGAGGTAGAAAAGGGATGGAAAAATCATATTCAGCACCCATGACAGCTTTTAAATCTCTTAATGCCTGTACAAAAAGTGCAACATTACTCAAAACATCATATCGAATTCCTCCAGCAGCACCCGCATATCCATACATAAAGTTGCCAGGTTTATCAAAATCTACTTTTGTATTCCCAATAATAACACCCGATTTTGCAAATTTTGAATATTCTTCTTCCACTTTTATATCCCACTTGGCACCAGATGTATTATAAATTGCAAAATCATAATACTTCTTTGGATTAATATAGTCCCATATTCTTTTTTTTGTATTCAATTCTTCCATCTCTTTTCCTGCTAACATTAACCTCATTAAAAAATTTTCTGTGACATTATTCTCCTCATTTAAATTTGTTGCAATCTTTTCTGTATAACGTAAATTACTTTCTCCAAAAGAGTTACTCACTAGCGAAGTTTTGATTACAGGAGAAGTATCAAAGATACTTTGTTCTTCATTTCCAGTAGGATCGGTATATTTGAGAGGGTTATTTTTTGTATAGATATACCTATTTTGAGATAGTATGTCACCATCATTACCCAAGTAAGTATCCCTACTGAAAAATCTTCCGTTATTGGCATTATGATATCTTGCATTAAAGTAGTACTGATCTGTTTCTGCATCGTACTCCTGCCCCGTAAAGGTATAGTTGGTGTCCGCCGATCCGCCATAACCAATTACATTTCCAAATGGGTCATATTGATATTGTGCTATGACATAACCTTCAGCACCCGTTATGAGCACCGTAGAACCAAGCACATCTGAATGGATATAGGAAATATCACCATTTTCATCTATCTCTGCAATTTCATTGATCCCATGTACAATACTCTTTGCAGCATTTCCCAACTCATCAAGTTCATTTAAAACAACAAGCCCCTCATTTATATAATAGCGCACTTCTTCAATATTGTCATGGATAACCATCTTTTTTTCTATTCTATTCCCATAGTCATCATAGTCATAAATCATACTTACCGGATCTGCGGAAGGAAGAAACGCTGGTTGTGACTGATCCACAAAAATTTGAGATTTTAATCTATTTTGTGTATCCCAAACAAAATTAACACTTTGTGTACCCACACCCAGTCTTCTTGTGGTTTCTTTCGTTATACTTCCATTTCCATCGTATTGATACTCAAGACTATATACTCCCGCGCTTACCTGATTCAATTCGTTTGTTCCTGAAGTGTAAGAATACACTTGATGTGCCAATGGATCTAACTCTTCCAACCTATTTCCACGAGGATCATAGCGGTATGACAAAGTTCTTTGCGCAAAAGCTGTATCATAGGTTACTCCTGTGAGTTGTTCCAATTCGTCGTATGTATAGGTAGCATTATTTTCATCATGCCGTGCCATACCTATACGATTGCTTTCTTCATCGTAGGTATAATTCTCTGACCATACAACGGATTGATCCGTACCAATAATTTGATGCTCTGAGAGTCTATTGAGGGCATCATACCCTTGTGACTCTGTGATACCATTGCCATATGTAAGCCCTACAACACCCTCCATTTCATTGTAGATGTACTGTACCAGAATATTCCCCTGATATCCCACGGAAGACAATAGTCCTCGTGAATCATATCCATAAGCAAAAAGTCTTCCCGCAGCATCTGTAAGTATCTCTAATTGACCATCTGGTTGATAGGTTTTAGAAACCGTACTATTTTTGTTTTCAAGTTCTGAAAATGTTTGTGTTTGTGATAGCTCTCTGTTTTCTGTATCAAATGTAGAAGAAACCGTATGACGTTCCTGAATAGTTGAAATCTTATTCCCCCAGTTATCATAATCATATCTCACCACTCCCTCAGCACCAAGATCCTTTTCAATCATCCTATTGAGTGAATCATATACAAAAAAAATGGTCGTTGTATTCCCATCTGTCATGGAAAGTACATTTCCATTTTCATCGTATACATAGCTTTCCAATTTATCTCCAGGATGATGAATTTGTGAAGTTCTATTGAGGTTATCGTATTCAAATTCTGTGACTACTCCATCTATATTTTCACGAATTTTATTTGAGTTGAGGTCATAGAAAAAAGTAGAGGTAGTCCCCTGTGCATTGATAACTTCAATAAGCCTATTGAGCCCATCATACGAAAATGAAGTTTCATAACCACGTTTGTCTGTTTCTAAGACTTTATTCCCCAAGCCATCATAAACGAATGTTTTTTCTCCATTCAGTTCATCTTGAACAGCAGTCAACCTATTTTGTGCGTCATAGGTATAGTGAACACTTGTTCCATCACGATATATGATTTCTCTTTTATTATTATTTTTATCATACACATATCCTGTAGTATTCCCCAAAGGATCCCGTTCCAAGGTATTACGATTAAATCTGTCATATTCAAATTCTTCCCTTCTCCCCAATTCATCTACAAAGGCAGTCTTATTCCCTACCTCATCGTATTCAAAGTTTTTGACATTCCCCAAAGAATCTGTTTGGCTGAGTAGTCGATTCAAAGCATCATAAGAATACATTTGAACATGTGTGTTATTTTCGCCATTGGAATCTTGTCTATCAATCTTCTTCAAAAGATTGTTTTCTGTATCATAAAAGTACCAAGTCTCTTTATTATCTGCATTGATCTCTTTTATTTTTCTATTCAAGGCATCATATACGTAGGAAACAGAAGCTCCAAAAGAATTTTGTAATGACGCATTACCCCGTGCTCTTGGAAACAATACAGAAATTTTGTTTCCATTTGGATCATAACTATATTCAAATTGGTTTTGGAGTGCATCTTTTTCGAGAGTTACACGATCCAGTAAATCATATTGGTACTCTTTACGATTTCCCTTTGGGTCAACTTGAGCCACTAATCTATTAAAACCATCATACTCAAACTGTTCTACAGTATATTCATCACCCGAAATTAATCTTTGTGTTTCTATTTTATTATCCCGGCTATCATAGAAATTTAGGGTAATCTCCCCTTCTGAATTTTCCTCCCGAGTTATATTTCCATTCAAATCATAGGAAAAAGTTGTGGTCGTATACGGCTCAATTCTTTGGATGATTCTCTTTTGTGCATCATACACAAAACGAGTACTGTTTCCATTGGCATCATTCACTTGTAGACGATTCCCTTGCAAATCATTTTCAAAAGTTACTTCCCTATCATCTTCCGATCCAAGTTCACCACGTTCTGAAGTTTTTGCCACATTGTTATTTATTCCTTTACTATAGAAAAAAACAATTTCACTTCCTCGCTTATCTTCCTGGCGCAGCAACTTTCCATCAGGATTATAAAAAGAATCTTTTGAATTTCCAAATGGATCCTGTTCTATACGAATATTGTGATCCGAGTCATAACCAAAAAGAAACTGATTATTTCTTGGCGTAGTGTAACTTGTCGGATTTCCATAAATATCATACGAATAAGAACTTTGAATTATTTGAGTAGAACCATCTGCCTGAACGGTTTCTCTTTGATCCTGAATTTTATAATTACCTTGGATGTCGTAGGTACTATCTATAACATTTCCGTTTTTATCGGTATGTCTTATTACATTCCCAAAGTTATCATAAAGAAAATCCTCTCTTTCTCCTTCCGGATCTGTCATGGAGAGAATATTCCCATTGTTTGGATCAATAGAATAAAGCGTTACTTTTGATATTTGAGTGCCTAAAGAAAGGTCTGTAGAGCGTTCTTCTTTACGCACAATACGATTGAAGGTGTTTTCATATTGGTACAAATATGATGTAGAAAATTTTTCTGTGTCAGGAATTTTTTCTTCAATAAGACGCCTTCTTTGGTCATAGGTGTACACCATGACATTTCCATTTTTATCCGTATATGCACTGTTCATACCATCTCCATTGTATGTCCATTGCTCCTGTGCATTTTCTCCATCTTGAAAATATATCTTCTGATTATCTGCATTAAAACATGTTTTTTCTGTATAAAAACTTACATCATCAGTATAACTTTTTAGCGTGGTACAAGAAGAACTTCCTGGAACGTTTGGATCTACTTCATCCTTGTATTCAAATTCATACAAAAGCTCTATGACCGTCCTGCCATCAATGCTTCTTTGTTGGGATTGAGTGAGCACACGTCCCTGTTCATCATACGTATTTTGAAGTGTCGTTGCATTTTCATTTACATATCCCTCCATACGACCATAAGGATCGTAGTTATAAAATACGGTTATGTCCTCACTTTGCAGTGAATCATCCTGTGGGTTATGAAAGATTCTTTTTCGTGTGACCGTACGCAAAAATCCTTCTGCATCATAATCATAGGATACATTCCAATTTCCTCCATCTGCAGGATAGGTAATATTTTGTATCTTGTCCCATTTTTCAGAGTCAAGTGCACCGTATGAAAAAACAATCCTTCTTCCTGATGGATCTTGCACAGCAGAAAGAAGTGGGACATCACGAACTATATTGTATTCAAAAGTAGTTTGATTTTCATTTGTATCTACAATTTTACTGATTACAGAAAGCTCTTGTGTCACTTTCCTCTCAAAAAAATATTGAACACCATCTATGGTTCTATAAATAAGATACGCATGATCTTGTGACCACACAAGCTCATCGTACTCTCCCTTTGGTGCTTGGAATGTTTCTCCATTGTCAGAAGAGGTAAATGTACTTGCCAAAGTTCCTCCAAGATATATTTGGACACTTTTTGTGGTAGGGTCAAGATAGGTATAAATATTGTATGAAAAATGCCACCCATTTCCCATTCGACTATTTCTATCTACCAACTTACTATTGTATGTACGTACAAAATTTATGGGAGTACCCCTCCCCTTAATTTCAAAATCTTTCTGTACCAATTCAAAAGCTCCCGTACGCATATTTACGGGATCTCCACCATAACTTTGCAATTCAAAATCATTAATTTTTGCAAGATATTGAGACTTGCTCGGAGAAAAAACCTGTATGGTATCAAAAGGGCTCAATGGCTTTGTCCCAACGGTTTGTTCTACAACATCCGGAGCCGTATCATTATCATAATTTGCCAAAGTAACACCAGACTGAACAGGTCCGGAACTACATCCATTACACAGACCATTTCTACTTATAAAAACAATATTTGAAGTAAAAACACTATTGTTATCTTCATGTGCTTCCGCTACGGTATTATTTGGGTCAATTAATACCTGCATCTGATAGTATCCTTGAAGCGGAAGCTGATCTGGGATTCTCCCTTGCAAAGTAACCTGTTTCCCTCCAACAAATGCCATATCAATTTGTGCAGGGCTCAACTGATCCATAAAATAGATATTCCCACTATCTACATTTCGAAGTCGGAGTTGATAGGAAAATTGTGTTCCTACAGAATTTCCAACTCGAAAAAAGTTTCCACTCACCCGAAGTGCTTGTCCAGAAAAAGTACCAACCGGATTCTGTATAAAAAAATTTTGTGGGTATAGGTCCTGCGCATTTTGATAATTTATTGAAAAAGCTTCTCTATTATTTCCTTCATTTTGCTCTGCAAGACCATGATACGTATCTACATCTGCGTACAATCCATATATTCCATAACCTTCGTTAAAATCATTAAAGTTAATGGTTCTTCGTGTATCTACAAAAATATCTCCAGATAAAAGTGCCGGTGTCCCTATAAAATAGTCCCTCTGAAACCCCACAAAACAATCTGCTTCTTGTTTGTCTACACAGTATGCAAGTGTGGTCTGTGCATTATTTTGATTTCCTCCAAAATTTACCACTGGTGCATTTACCTCAATACTTTCTCGAGGGACAATGGTCACATCATCAAAAATTCCATAGGATTTTCTTGGTTGGAAGTCGGTAGTGATGTAGGGGGCAAAGAGCTGAAGGTCCGGTAGTTGTGATGAATCTACATTTGCTACATTCACCTGAAGATATGGATTAAATCCTCCACTGGTAGATCCAACTTGTGTATAACTGTTATAAAAACGAAAATGCCTCAAAGGCCAAACCGGTTCTGCCCCCTGTTGCCAATTGGGAAAGATTTGAACCGCAAGTCCATTGTTGGGGGCACCAGATAGCCATTGCTGTACCACATTGGTTACATTCCAACTCAACCATACGGGATTTTGTCCAAACCAATTTTCATTTTGATTGCTGGTACAAAACTCTACCGCAGGTGAAGGCAAATCTAAATTGGACAAAATATCATTCGTATTTGCATCTATATCATTCCACCCGGCATTTATTCTATAGGCAACTGAATTTACACAACCACTAAAGGTCCCCGCATCATCAGACTGTCTGCGCAAATTGAGTTCAGCATATTCAATATCTCCAAGATCAGCAATTTCATGTAAATCAAATTTTAAAACAGGAAACTCAGCTACCCAATCTCTTTCATCAAAGCTATTCAGATATTTCCCCATGTAGAGGAATTGGCTATTATATCTTTTAAAGTTTTCAGTGTAATGTCTCCCAAATGAAAGTTGTTCATCAATACAATCAAGACCAAGATACCCTTCATATTTTGATCCAGCACATACGGTATAAAATGGATCGATAGTTATGGGGTAAGAGCGCGCTGTATCCAAAAGGTACCTTCCCGAGAGGGTAAAACCTATAGAGAGTTTATGGGCATCCGTATCTACTTTTATTTTTTGAATTATGGGTTGTGCCTCCCCTTCTGTCTGATTTGCATCAAATACAAATGCAGAACTTATCTTTATACCTTTTTCATGCGGGGTATCAATAAATAAACCTTTATTTTTTATTTCATCTCCATCTTTTAGTGTAGCCCCATCTGAATCTTTTAGAAGAGATCCCTCTGGAAAAATTACTTCCTCCCAAAATACAACTTCACTCTCCGGAGCAATATAATCAAGTGGTTCTTTGATGATAATTCGCTTTGATCGGAACCTTCCACTATCTGTGAACTCTACGTCTGTATGCGGATATATATCTTGAAAGGTGGTTACCGTACTCCCATTTTTTTGTTCTTGAACAAAATCGGCTGCTTGTGGCTTGAGGTATCGCACTCCTACACGTTCATAGTATCCGGAAAAAAAAGTTACCAAATTATTTCCTTCAACGGGGACACTATAACTGTATCCTGTACCTTGCTTATCTTTTTGTAATTGAGACTCCGGTATTTCATCAAATAACTTAAAATCTGCACCAACGGGAACCATCCCTTCATCTGTGGATTTCATAACTCTTGGTGAACGAAAAAAGCGATAAGCAAATCGCTTATCGCCAAGGTCTGCAACATCTACCGTTGGGCTCAATGTTACAAAAGATTCATCTGGGATGTGTTCCGTCTTTCCCGAAGCAATTGCCTGTGTTGAAGAAGATAACTCCTGAGAAAATACTTCTGTCTTTCCTAAGAACAGGGTCACCACAAAAAATCCAAATACAAAAAAATACCGATAAAGCACACTGTTTCTTCCTTTCCGTTCTTTCATAGACTAGCAAATACGGGACGAAAAAAAGGAGACCCAAAAGGGCCTCCTCTCCCCCCTTTGTTTAATGATGCTTATTTTCCCTCCTCTGAAAAACAAGACTTACATATACAAAATCATTTTTTAATAATTCTGTCAAACTTTTATTTTGTGGATAATTAATTTTTGACTTTAGTTTTGAAAGAGTAGCCCTTGCTTATAGGTGGATTGCTTCGGTTATTTCATACCTCACAATGACAAGTTGGGTTATATGCCGCCATGCATATCTTTGTCACTGCGAGCCGAGCATACGGCGTGGCAATCTACTTTTTAGGTTGAGATCTGGGTAACAGAGTGAATAGTTTAGAATTTATTTGGAGTTTCATTTGGTGGGTGGATTGCTTCGGTTATTTCATACCTCGCAATGACAGGAATAGTTGATTATATTATTTGATGGGTGCAACAATTTATTGATGGATGTTTAAGATTTATTTGGAGTTAAATTTGTATAGGTGGATTGCTTCGTTTCACTCGCAATGACAAAATGAATGTTTGAAAATTATTTGAAGTTGAATTTATATGGGTAGGTTGTTCCGGTTATTTCATACCTTGCAATGGCTGGATTACAAGAAATATCCTGTGGATAACTTTTTTTTGTGGGTGTACGAAGAAGTGCACCAGTTTGAGTAGGGTCTTTTCAAAAAATTTGCTAAATTGAGAGAATTTTTTGTTTTTCCCCCTTTCTATAGGGATTTATATGGAAAATTTACCTAAAATTGCGACCAAAAGTACTTGACAAATGGCAATATTTATGTTACGGTGATTATGGATAGATGGGTCTACTTGTAGAAATGACAGATTGGCCCTTTTGTCCCCCCGTAAAAAATACATCCTTGCGCTTTGCTGGCGAAGTAATCTATGAAACATTCTGGATTCCTTCGCTACGATCGCAAGAATGGAGGGAATATTCATCTCAATATTCTCGGCGACAGTAGGGGTTGTACCCCTGCGGGACGTTCTTTACAAATGGGCTTGTTTCCTTGGAATAGGTATCCATACTTTTTGTCATAACTCTTAGACGTTGTTGTGAAACGGCAGACTAAGAAGCGCACCAAAACTGGTAGAGGGCTTCTTTCTTCTGCGAACCTCCAGCAATGGCAGAAGTTTTCTCCCCCGTGGGAAAATGGAATTTGGGTGTAGTGACGGTATGGTAGGATTTTCATGTGGTTGCCGTGGGTAAATGATTTACTCCGCACCGGATGGATACCTTTTCCTAGGGACGCAAGTCCAACATTTTCCGGTAATGACTCCTCATTCTTGGAGACAGAACCGATTTTTTGGCCGCGCGAACCTCACCAGGGGAGCGCCATTTCGCATGGGGAGACAATCATGCGTTACACGACCCTGGCGGTCTTCGCGGCCGCTCTCACCCTCCTCGCCGCATGCGGTGGGGAGGAGACGACGTCGGCCCCCGAGCCGACCAGCCCGCCCATCGTCCAACCGGACGACAACACGAAGCCGGACGACACCACTCCGCCCAACGAGCACCCCGACGCCGGCAGCGATCAGCAGCCGAACGTCACCCCCGACGCCGAGCCCAGCGAGGAGCAGGATCTCTGCGTTCAGGCTGGCGGCGAAACCTTCATCATGCCGACCGGCCCGTGCCGGGACGATCGTGGAGCGATCGTCCCGCTGGATGAGGACCTGAGGCACCTCCTCACCCAGATCCCGGGGCAATGGCGGAATCCCACCAACCAACGTGCCGGTGATGTCGAACGCATCACCGACGAGAATGGTGGTGACCAATTCACGGGTTTCCCCTCCCTCGTCTTCTACGTGGACGTACTGAACATCCGCACGGATGGCTGCTTCGTCCAGGTAATCCCGGACGCACACAAAACGGTCCACGCATGCTTCGGTTTCGACCGCGGCGTGTTCGTCTTGGACTTCAGCGATGGAGGTCCCAACCAGACGGAGTTCATGGGCCGAGATGCACTGTACGACCGCCTCGTCTACGACGGCCCCATCCTCCCGTAAGTAGCGAATCGCTGCTACACCCCACCCCCATGGACGCATCGCCCCACTGATGCGTCCCGAAAACCCCAATGTGTTTCCCTCTTTTTTTGAGGAAAATAGATTGGGTTAAAAAATCACAGCTACAAACTGTGGTTTTTTATTTTGGTATTTTTTTGTTTTGATAGGGAGATGGAATCTTATACTTGGCGTATGTGTAGGTAGGTGGATTGCCACGCTGTATTCTCAGCTCGCAATGACATTTTGTTTTTTGCTATTGCAAGAAGTTCGTAGAGACTAGATGGGAATTTTTATTTTTGGAGTTAGGTGCATATGGGTGGATTGCCACGCCGTATACTCGGCTCGCAATGACAATTGGGCTATTCTCCCCCAGCGACTGCCTTGTTTCACCCGCAATAACAATTTAGCTTCGCTCATAATGACATTTTTTTCTTTCATATGCAAAAAAAAGAGAGCCGTATAGAGTGCGACTCTCTTTTTTTGTAAACTGAGTGCTGTGAGCTACTCCCCTTACCGCTTTGGGGTCACAATGATTCTTCCTTGAAATTCTGTATAGGGTTTCTTCAGATTATCCGATGAATCAAATTTTACGTCACAAATTGAATTTTTTTCCACACCCACCATTTCATCATTATAACACCCTTCATACCCATGAGCGGTAACGAGATTATCATTAGTGTCCGGATCAATTTCTATGTATTCACCAAAAGGTTCTACACTACAAGATCCATTACACCAACCCCAGTTGTCCAGTGCCTGAACACGAGGCTTGAAGACACACACATAATTTCCAATATTTACATTGAATTCTGCCAGTTCACGAAGTTCCACTTCAGAGAATCCATCTTCATCATTGGGGTTATTTTTTCTTCTTACTTGTTTTACCCAGTATGGTTTGGCGCTTGCGGTGACATCACTTTGTGAACAGGTATAGCTATGGATAAATTCAAAGTATCCTTCCTGACAAGCACGATTGGAATCTCCAAAATGTTGATCATCCTGACTTGGAATACATCTCCTGGTATCAAATGTTTGAGTAACATTTCCTGCCCGATCTACCCTCACAACATAAGGAGAAACAATAGGACAATCACTGTCTGCACTACAGAGGAGTTGGAGTTCTTTTCTATACCCCTGAACACCCTCACAATACCCTACCCTACCCTCAAAGTTACTATCTGAACATAATGGTTTATGATTTTTGTAGAGTCCTTCTCTTCCTTCATTGGTAACTGAGGCTCCATCACGCCAGTCTACCATCACACGACGCAGCGGCATGGCGTTGTTGTCCGCAAAGGCAAAGAATTTTGCTTTTGCTACATAATCACCTTGAAAAATGAGTGGATCCACAATTTGATCTCCATCGCTATCTTCTGAGGCATCCGGGATAAGCGTATCGCTATCATAATCTTGATCGGACGCGTTCCTGGTACCAATGGTAATGTTCCCTTTTTCTCCCGGACCACAGTGAGACTCTCCACTTACAAAATTGAAGCATGTTGCCGGATTGAGTGAGTAAATTTGCGGTGGAGTAACCAAACGTTCGTGACGATCTCCACTGAATACCGGTACAATTTCATTATTTTGATCAGCTCGCACCCCGGTATAGTCTAATCCTGTGGAATTTACAGACCACTTTCCACTGACGTAATCTTTGGTAGAGGTTGTGAAGATTTTGGCAAAGAGGGCCGCAGTAACTTTATACTCTTTTACACGTACACGTCGCAAATCAACTGGCTCAACGTCCTGACTTAAGAAATATGCCAAAGATGTACTGTATCGAAAAAGATTATTTTGCTCGGCAATCAGTCCGGCACAGTTATGATTAAGCCTATGATTAAGCCCAACATTCACATTGACCGTTGGGTCTGCACCCTGGCCAACAATAGGAGGAATCCCGGGAAAACCAGCCCCAACACTTCCCATACCAAACCATCCCTGGCTACACCTCAATGGAATACCATCCAAATCCGCATACCGGAAGATGGTTCTTTGGAGTGGAGAAAAATAATTTACCGGATTTGCTCCTTGTGGGATATTTGTTTGTTTTGAAACCAAATCCTCTACATAACGAATATCGGAAGCATCCACAGGAAGACTCCCAAACGGCGGAGAAGCTTGGCTCTGCATAAGATCCGGAATAAATGGGTGCTCTTTTTGATTGGATTTCCAGACACGATCTGTCCAAGCTTTGTTTGTAGTACCGCTAATGATATTCTGAGTATCGTCATATACCTGACCAAATATACTACATTGGTCCGCTACCTCGGCAACCACACCCAAATTTATACCATATTGCCCTCGCGCGCCATTGCAGTACCGAGTGATATAGCCCAAAAATTCTCCATCTCGATTAAAATCCATTCCTACGGCCCACCAATTTTGATTTATTGTCTCACAAGACGCGGTAAAAGGATCGGCATATTCTGTCGCAGTCCCCACGGTACCAAGAATTCCTTTCTTTACAAAGTCCGGAACATTATTGATATTTTTCTCGCTATCTGAAAACACTCCTACATATCTTCTGTGCACAACGTTTCTTTCGTCAAACATATCAAATTGATTGCCCTCACCACCGTTGACAAAGTAGTTATCAAAGGAAACAATACCGCCCTGACTATCTGCCTGTAACATATAGGTCCACCAATAATTTACTTTGTTTCCATATACTGTGTTCGGAGGAAGTGGACCCGATCCACTTGCATCTCCCACTACTGATACTTCCGCATGAGATCTCTTTTGTTGAAGACCGATAATATCTATGAAAAGATCTTTAGAAAAAATTGGAGGATGAGTACCTTCAATACGTGTCCTATTGGGTAAAGATTGTGGTACAAAATATACCTTGGCCAAAAGTTTTTCATTGAGTTCTTTTTCAAATGGGGCAATATAGAGAAATTGATCCGAATCTTTCTCCGGAGAATAATAATTCGTCCTTACCTTCCATTGAGGATCTTCCAAAACTGATTCGTTGTCCTCAGGCGCATCGTTTTTGGAAATAAGAGCCTGGTTCATGGTAAAAAATGGCGCTTCAACACCCACCAACCAATGACGTGGTGGATGCATAATGGTTCCATATTCTGTGTAATGTCCGGTAGAGTCCGGAGCAAGGGCATAGATGCTTCGTACTCTATCACGAACACTTTTGATTACCCCAAAATGATCCGCTCCAAGTACTATACCATCCTCCCTCCTATTGTCGAAATCATAACCCAATCCATGCGCCGTACGGAGTACCACCGCATTTCTTCCAATGTTGTACCATGACCACAGCTGCAATGACGTATACAGTGGTTTCGGATTCGCCCTACAGGCAGCGGCAGAATAGTATCTTGCCCCGTTACAGACTCCTCCATCAGAGAAAAGATGCGGTTTCCCATTGTCATTAAACAAAGATCTATAGGCAGACAAGAGCGTCGGTGTATTAAAATTTTCATCATCCTCAGGAACTATCCTCTCACTTCCTAAAGTTGGTGAATTAAAGGTAGTATCACTCATATTGAGTGTTGCAGGAGGTATATTCCCTTGACGTTCCACTCTACAAACCGGAGCCTCCGTAGCGGTACAACGACTAAAATCACCATCTGTACACTTTTCTATACATTCACCCGTTGGAGCCCTTCTATGGCAATGAGGGGTAGCTATCCACAGTACACAAACATTTTGTCCACTCCAAGCTTCACAAAAACCCGGCTCTTCCCATTCGATACAGTTTTCTTGTTCTCCTCGAGCATGAATTTCCTTTTGATCAGTTTCTGGACCTAGCATCCTAAACTCAGAAGAATAAAATGATCCATAATAGGTATAGCTCTGAATAAAATAATCCTGATCATAGATGCCCACTCCCGCCTTTGTCCCTTCCAAACAATATACTTCTCCACCAACACGTTTTCCATTGACGGCAGCATCAGTATTTGGATCATATCCTGCTTGAACATTGGTATTATGTCTATCATTCACAGAAGCAGAGACGTCCACTGGTAACCAGGTGAGACACGGGTATACGTACTTTCCACTATCCAGAGTTATTCCACGGCTATAGTCCCGTTCAAGACAGTAGCCCTGCAAACCTATCCACGTTTCTCGTTTGGACATAAGTTGACACGTTCCTTGACTGGCGGCCGCAAGCTGTTTTGCAGTAACATCTTCACCAAAGCGCGGATCTTTTTCTGTATATACTTTACAGTCTGCATCCACATGACAGGGCTGTCCGGCTTTTTCATTTCCTATACATTTTCCACCCGGATTTTGGAAAGACAACGGCCAAAAGTCTGCCTGAAGATCATCTCCATAAGTAACTTTATTATACTCACAAGAACAGTCCCCATACTGACAAACATTTACGTTGCTATAACCATCTACATTTCGTATAAACTCACGACGAGTCTGTGCAATCTCCCCATTTGGATCCACTCGTTCTTGAATATCTTCCGCCGCATACTGAGGGAATGGACTATCTTGCTCCGGAAAACTTTTACACGAGTTGGAACCCAAAGAAGTAAGGATCCTTTGTGGTACCCAATCCGCAGAATTACCCACAAGAGCCGGAATTTCTGTTTCCGGAGTACCCAAGGCAAGAAGATAATTTTCCAATTGTGCCTGTTCACGAGCCGCAACATCCGGGGGAGTGCTTCGTGGGACAGCAAGCTGACCCGGAAAGTCTCCTGACACCGGATAAATACAATCGCCACTATAACAACGACCTTCCGGATAAGGCCCACATCGGATCCAATCTTGATCCTTTGATCCATCGGGCTTTTTACACGATCTTCCGGAAAAACCTTGATCCCCAACCTCTGCATTTGGATTCCCTAAAAAGAAGCTGTCTTTGAGTTTATACGCAATAAAGGTATCTGTGACTCCGGGAACGGTAATATAATACCTCATGTCTGCAATCTGTCTTTTGTTGTAAAGGCTATAACCCGTAAATTCATTTCCCTTAAAGGAAACATCTCTTTGTATGTAGTTGTTGTAGTTCAGTCCTGCATAGCTTGAATCTGCGCTTTCATCAGTTACCCAGTTGGTACATTGAAATCCATCTGTTGCACTGCAAACACCCAACTCATAGCAGAGAGGTTCCGTTTCTCCTTGGACTTTCACTTGACTCTTACAGTCAAGCCATTCACTACATCTTCTATCTCGTTCTACTTTTAGAATAAGGTTACTATCCAAAGTTCCCGTAGTTGACGGACTTACAAGAGCAAAATTTTGTAACTTACTCTGTGCGTAGGTGTCTGCTGTATTATACAATTTATTAGGATTTTCTGTCTTGTTGAAGAGGATACAGCCTTCGGTCTCACTTACTTTATTGGCACATTCGGCCTGCTTATCGTCAATCTTTTCATTTTGGATAACATAGTACGGTTTTCCAAGTGGTAAGCGAGTTGAACGATCCTTTCTATCCACCAACTCCGTACACATATTAAAAACAGGCTGGCAAACTCCTACAAATCCTTGATACTGTGGTGTTTCATTTGAGTAAATACCATATATTTCATCTCCATCCGGAGTGTCATGACGGATATAGGCCGGGTTCTGATAACATGGTATGAGTTCTTCTATATTACAGCTACCAACTTGCTGACCATCTGCATCTCTACAATCAGCATCCTCTGAACAAAGTCCGTCCGTACCACTACATCCTCCAATTCCATCTAAATACCATCCTGGCAAACTTCCATCTGAAGGTGCTTCTACATATTTACAAAGACGATTTCCAACTTTTTCTGGATCTTTAAAGAATTGATCACCGCGTGTATTGGAGAATTTTTCACATCCAAGCTGACTATTTGCACACAATATCTCGGAGTAGTTACTTGGATTTGCCAAGAAAAATGTTTGTCTGAAATTGTAGGAAGCATCATCTGCATCTTCTGGTAAAACCTGTTCTTGCTGTGCTACTTCTGTACAACCAAGTTGTGAGGAATTACATTGATAATCCGGATGTGCTGCCAAATATATAGGCGCATCCGCTGGAGTATCCGCTTGAGTATATACCGAAGAACTATCAATATAGAGATGACTTAAAAGATTGTTCAAAGCTCCACCTACACCTGGGAGAGGAAACCCACCTGGGCCACCACCACCGGCATCTCCTGCATCATCTGCATGCGGCGCAATCTTAAAGACCGGTGTTCCATTGATGTCTGTGCTTGTAAGGTCATAGCCTTCCGGTATGAGAACCGCTTCTTTTATATAACAACGGTCACTATCTTTGGTAATACCGTTACATTCATAAGTTGCCCCCTCAATATTGACGCTACATTTATCTGTCGCTATCTGACCTCTTCCTTGTACACACAATGCATGATAAACCTGTGCCAACTCTGCACCAATTTCGGTATCATCGCCCCCTTCATTTATGGTATTGTGTGTATCATACACAGGAATACAACCAATAGCTTCTGTTCTACAAAGTTTATCAAAACCAACGGCTGAAACTTCACTTCCCGTAACCTGACTCTTGTAGTTAATACATCCCAATGCAACTCCCGGCAAGCCATCTTCTGGGTTTTCATCACAAGAAAGTGGTACATCACTCCCTACCGTTCTTCCATCATCTAAAACAACAGCCCTCCTCCATGAATCTTTTATCAAAAAGGACCTTCCCGTGAGGGATGCAATTTGAACATTATCTATGAAGTATGTTCCCCCCTGTCCCCCAGCTCTTTCAAAAATAAGGGATGTTTCACGATTTATATCTCCGGAAAAATGAACCGGACCAAGTTTATGGAGTTGCCAACTATCTGAGATACTCACACCAACGTCTGCATTTCGATCCACGTCATAGGTGAATCTTCCAACCTGTTGATCCTCTTGTTTGAGATAAATATTTAAGGTTTGGACAGAACCTCGAGCCCAAAATTGGAGTTCATAGTTTATATCTACCTGATCTGAAAAACTTCCTGCTGGCAAAGTACGTACAAGCATATTGGTGTCCACTCTCAGTGAGTGAAAACCAACATCTACCGCCTCTGCACTAATTCGTGTGGAACCTTCCGGACTCCATCCTGCCTTTGCCAAAGCCAAGGCATTTTCATCGGCAGCATTTTCCGGCTCAAAATCATTTTTTATAACTGGAAGCGGTGCATTGTTTCCACTATTTCCTACATACTCACGACATCCGGCCGCCTGTTCAGAACAACTCTTTGCATGAATACCATCAAGAACAGCCTGATATACACAGACACCATTTACATATTCTCCACCACCACGACATCTCTGACATACTGGTCCATCCACTTCTTGTCCCAATTCCTCAACCTGACTTTCTGTAGGAGGAGCAAAGTATCCGCCTCTCATAGAACAACTGTCCTCATCGTCAAGATTTGGATCAATGTAGAGTTCAGCACCCGTTTTTCTAAATGATTGACAACTTGCATTGATAAGAACCGTATTTTGTAAAAGACGATAAAATTCATGTTGATCATCGTCAAAAAATTTCTTACAGTCAACCTCTGCATGTACGCCATTTGGGCTTCCATTTATACGGTTATTGTAGGTTTCTTCGTTACATCTCTCAAGATATCCATTGAGCACATCTGCACTATCATCATTATAGGCTGGAGACCCAACCGGAAAAAGTTGCTCAACCCCAGCTTCGTCTATGCCATTGAGTCTATTATTTTGTGCGAGCCTGTGTAAATAATCATTTCCAACTTGATTTACAACAAGAAGTCTGTGTGTTTGTAAACGCAAACCTTCATCTACCGATCCTTCCCAAGTGTAAAATGTTTTTTCATTGGACAGATCATCTTTGGGAAGCACACAAAGTTGTATCTGTTGGAGATAAACTGTATTTTCTCCTCCACCTGCAGCATTTGAAAGACTGGTAAACTCATCACACCCTACCTGACTTTCACGACATGTTTGTGCGTCACTTGGAATAAAATGAAGTGGGAACTTTGATGATTCAAACTGTGTTTCTTTTTGTCTGAATGTATCGTACCCTACACATTCAGATGAACAACTGTTTGATCCAATTATTCCAGGAACTTCTGGTCCAATTACCCGTCCACTTCTATTGAGTGGTGTAAACCCATCACATCCAACTTCCTCTTGTACACACGCATGTGCAAAATTATTACATTGTACATCATGGGAAATATTGTTGATAACTTGTGCAAGCGTTTCTGGCCATTCTTCCTCTGGTGTCGTTGGATCACGATCATAACAGTTCAAGTATGCTGGCGCTTTTTTATAGAAAATACGCGTCTGATTTGAGGCTTCAGGATTTGTATAAAAAGCAGAACAGCCATTTGCATCCGAAGTACACAAATGTTGATTTACTTGGTTATTGAGATAGAGTACCTGATTTCTTCCCGCAAGTTTATACTCTAAACTATCATTTTCCTGTGCCTCAAAACTATTTACCCAAGTACCATTTGTATCTTTTTCGGTTGAGTAGGCAAGACAACCCACGGAATCTTCATTACAAGTACCATAGTCAACCGTACGAGAAAGATAGGAGACCACTCTATTGTTTGCATTATTCACAAAGGTCTTACAGGTGTTGTAGTACCAAGGGCAAGAATCTCCTCCTATATTCCACACATTTTCTTCCTGAAGACAGTACCCGTACGCAGAATCTTGAATACAGTTCCCATCATCATCTTCTACAATACAAGTAGAAATATCCAGACATTCCTCATTTCTAATACTTAAATCGTCGGAAATAAGAAACGGACCATAACCTGCATATTCACATTTATCAAGAGGTGCACGCACAATCCAATTTGGATTTATAAGGTGACACCAGCGATACTCTACATCTGAAAGATCTGTTGCATTGATAATTTTTTCACCAAATTCATCCAAAGCAAAGCTTCCATCATCATTTTTTATGTATGGGCAAACATCAAATCCATCTACCACTTCCCTGAGTGTCGGTGGATTATCTGGATCTGCACGAAGTGCTGCGACTTCAAAACCAATTGGAAGAATACGCTGTCTTCTCAATTTTTGAATGTTTGAATAACAATATCCGGATTTGTAACATTCTCTTGAGTTATGTATTGCTTCATTCACCGGAGAAATTAATGGTTTATTGGGATCAAGATAGGGACCGCCATCATCACTTTTCATTGCCTGTTCTATAGTAAGCCGCTTTCCGTTGGTACGAGACTCTGTAAGAAGTTCAGATAATTTATCATCCAATACACAATTATTAAGTCCTGGTGTATCTGGACAGGTTTTAAATTGGTTGAGGATATCAAAATTCGTAACCGGAATAGGGTTCGAAACTTTTAGGAATGAGAGTTCCCTTTGTGCAATTTCCCGATTATCTATGGATCTTGAATCATTTTCATATCCTAACCCCTTTAGACCTGGATCCGGGAGCAACCCTTTTTTAAAGATTTTTTGGAGCATTTGGTCTGCCAAAGTATTTAAAAATACCGATGCGGCCATAGGAAAAATTTGCCAAGCATCTGCTGCGTAGAGTCCAGTAATTTGGCTTGTTGTCCAATCACCTTCATGTTTGGATGTAGACGTTTTTGATTCCTCCTTTACAGTTTGAGCAGGAGTCAAAGTTTTTCCTGAAATAAGACTCTTAACACTTTTGAAACCCTGACCTTCCAAACGATCGAGCGTTTTTGTTTCACGTACTGTTAGTCTATTTTCATCAATTGCAGCCAACCCATCAAGCGCAACTCCAAAGTCTGATTCCTCCACTTTTATATTTGCAGTAAATACCTCATCCATAAACCTGCTTCCTCCCGGACCATACCGTTGCTCAAAAGCCTCAGCACTCCAACCATCTTTCAATTTTTGCCAATTACAAGATGCGGCGTCACCTTTTTTCGCATCGCCATAGGCATTTCGAAGACCGATCTTCAAGTTAATAAGAAGACTGGCATCTGGAATTCCACACAAATTCAGACCAAATTGTTTACCAAAGGCTTCTACGGAACGCGCAAATTCATCACCTGCAGACTGTCGAAGATAATCCTGAAAACTGTCTTGAAAAGCGAGCGGACTCTTCCCTTTCCCACCTGAGGCAACATATACCGCGCTATTGTAGGCAAGATCTCGTGCATAATTGGTAGCCGCGCGCACCAAGGTTTGCAAAGCACTTGAATACAAAGCATTCCAAAAAGAGACTTTTACATCCTTTTGGGTCATGTACGCAACAACGTCTGGAGCACCCGTAATAGCACTTGCTGGTTTGGGAATAAGAACGTGTGCAAAAATTTGTAAAAGCAAAAAAACGCCCACCAAAAGGCCTATTGCTATTTTCTTTATTTTGCTCTTTTGCATAGTCAATGCAGAGCTATAGATAAATTATTGTTCTATTTGATCAGTATTTTCTGCTGTACTTGTTGCAGTGGCATCAGGAGAGCCATCTGGAAATTTTTCCTGATAAAATTCCTTTGCCATCTGTATCAATGCTTGATCACTGATCTGATCCAGTGCTTCTTTGGTTATTTGCCCAGAAGACAAAAGCGCTTCCCTCAACTGCTCCGGGTTATCAATAAAAGCCTGAACATCTACATTTGATACCTTCCCTACTTGATCTCCACTGGCAACTGCGAAAATATCGAGTGGCCCCGTCCCTGGAATGTTTCCAACCCGTATATTGCTGGCAGGATCATCTACCGGAATACGATCTTCTTGATTACAATCTGTATCAGATGGACAAAGTGGATCTGTTCCTGCGTCTATTTCGTCTTTATCACTTACCCCATCTGAATCTGAATCCTCAATGTAGGGTGAAGTCCCATAAAAATTTAACTCCTCATAATCATTCAAACCATCTTTGTCGGTATCTATACTTTGTAAACGGATTTGTTCATCCACAGAATGCTCTTGAGTTTTCTTGAAGACTTCATTGTCAAGATCCAACGCAAACGGACGAAAAATGGTATCCTGCATCTGTAAAAAAACTAATCCTAACGTTAGGGTACCAAAAATAGCCAAAAAAGTAAAACCAATTTTTTGTACGGGAGTATAACGTGAAACCGGTCTTTTGATCTCTTCCATAAGAATTTTTGCATTGAGAAAATTGCTCTCTTTTTTGAAAAAAAAGAATATTTTTTCCTCTTGCCTATTTGCCTCTTAGTATAGCAAAATTCAAAAAAATCAGCAAGATAATTTTTTCTACTCAATACCCCCATACATACAAGTTACTCACAAAAACAAAAAATCCCGGAGAAACCGGGATTTTTTTCATAAATAGGCTTTATTCATAACGCAATGGAGAAGCGTGCACGGGATAACTTTCTGAGATACTCAGTAATCCACTTGAGCTTCCATCTGTAGTCCTTGTATAGCTCCAGAAAAATCCGTTTGTATTTGGGTCTTCTACTCCAGAAGTTCCCAAGATATCAAGCTTAGATACTGCAGTTGTTCCTTGTTGTGTATTGTCCTTCATATTTGTAGTATCGGCAATAACGACAAAGGACTTAGAGCTTCCTGCTGCTATTTCTTCATTGAGTGCTGAGAGGTCAAATTCAATGATAGTTCCCAATGCGGGGACTTCTTGTCCTACCAGATTTGCTGCAGGCAGTGTTCCCTCCGGGGTAAGTGTATTGTAGATTCTGTCTCCATTTGCATTGTCTGCTCTGTCGAGTGCAAAGAGTTTTGGACCATATCCTCCCTCAACATCATAAACACCTGAAATTTGAATCTGAAGTTTTTCTACCTTCATAGGACGGTTTCCCAGATTGGTCACCTTAAGACTTCCCATTTCATTTTCAGTTACCTGTGAACCAAGTGCTCCGCGATAAAACATACTAATGCTTGGTTCAATTTCATGCACTGAAATATATGGTGAATAGACCGCATATCCATCTGAAAGTCCCTGGGTCGCTGTACTTACTCCTGTATATTGTACTAAGTCTGCCCGAAGACGAAATGGAGTCCCAACGTTTTGCATAGCTGCAGCCGGCACCGTACTTACGGAAACGGCAAGATTTTTTGAAGATCCCTTTGGTACCAAAAGGTTTAGATTTTCAAAGATAATCCGTCCATTCAAAGACAATGATGTAGAGAGTATCTGGTCGGGTGCATCAAGATCGATAAGTTTGTAAGTACTAATTGGGTCTACCTCTGCACTTGTGAGTAAGTCAACTCTTCGAACGAGCTCATCTTCTGCACCACTTTTCTCATGAAGTTTAAAATGAAATACAGTTGCATCACTTTCCTCATGCAAAAGAACATTTTCTGCATCAGGAGTATCTGCGGACTGGATTTCTACGCTCCCGACTTCAGCAATCTGACTTTCAAATCCAAGAACTTCTTCTCCATGGAGAATATCTCCACTGGTTTGATTAGTATAATTTTCTAGGGTTAGAGATGTTGCAATCCTGTCTGCTGGAACTTGTGACCCAAAATTGTATTCCAAGTCTGACTCCACAAACAAATTGTAGGTTTCTCCTGGAGTAAAACAAATAGGATCGGAAAATACCTCCCCATCTGCAGAAACGGTAGCATGAACTGGCCCTATCTCATTATAATTTTGTGGAGTTTGAAGCCAAAGGCTCATGTTGGTAATTGATGGTAAGTTTGCAAGTGTGGATGCAGAAATAAAGTCATCTCCCAATGTAATTGGTTCACCATTTTTTGTTGCAACTTTTACACGGATATCATTGGTACAAAATTCTTGATCTCCAAGAACTTGCACTCCGTATGCTCCAATTTGTGTTCCGACACTTCCAAGAACAAGCGTTTGTGTTTCATTATTTCCACTATTTGGCGTAACCTGAAGCGCAGGATCGGCAGCAACATGTTCAAAAAGACGGACATCGTCAATTTGTGCAACACCATCACGAAGGGTAATCATCAAACGAAGATCTGATGTCGTATTTTCTGGAACAATAAAAGTACGTTTGTATAGTTCAAAAGTATCTGATGCCGTTTGAGGAAGATTTTTGTATATTCCTTCAAAATCTCCATTTTTATTGATATCTCTCAGATTCAACATTGGACGAATTCTACTGCCATTTCCATTCCCTACAAAAGTATAGGCCATAGACAATGTGTAGGTCTTCCCTGGAGTCACAGGAATATTGAGTTGCTGCACGCCGGCACCCACTCCTGTACTATCAACTCGCAAAGCTTGATCCCCTTGTTGGGTCGTATGTTCTTCTTTTCCCAAACTTAATGGAACTCCATACCTTTGCCAATTTCCAACACCAAGCTGTTCCATGTCTGCATCTGCGACTCGATTCAATTGATTAATTTCTTCAAGGGTAATATCGTCAAAATATCCTTCACCATCACGAATGGTAAAGACTAGATTTACCGGACCGTTAATCTCTTCTGGCATGGTAAATTCACGTGTATATTGATTCCATTGAGCATTCTCTGGATTGATGTCTCTTCTTTTTCCTTCAAAGTCTGCATTACTACTATTTATTCCAATAAGTTGTCTGACTTGTCCTGAAAGAACTCTGTAGAAAAAGCTTAAGCGGTATGTTTTTCCAGGTTGTAGCGGAAGATTCAATTGTTGGAATCCTGAACCCTGTGCAGAAGCTTCCAAATAAAGACTTTGCACACCACCATATCCTTCATAAGCTACTTTTTCCATATTTGTAGGATTCCCCCATCGTAACCAATTGGCTGTTCCTGCAGCTTCCATATTTCCATCAATAAGAAGTGCTGGAGAAACTATTTGTGGATCAAGTTCTGTTACTTGTACATCATCTATATAAAATTCTGCATCTACTCCTGAGATAACAACACGAAAGTCACCAGAAAAATTTTCTGGAACGGTAAATTCTCTTGAATACTCTGACCAATCCCCAGAGTGAATATCTGAAGTTATCTTGTCATAACGTCCCTCGAAATCTGAGTTTGAATCATTGACTCCCAAACGTGGACGTATTTCTCCACTTTCGAGTCGATAGTGAAAAGAAAATCTATAACTCTTTCCTGCTTCAACTCCAATGTTGGTTTGTTGTACACCGGCTCCTCTTTCTAAAGAGTTTACATACAAACTATGTGTTCCGGATAAACCAAAATATGTTTGTTTTGAAAGCGTATTTGGATTTCCCCACTGTACCCAGTTTGTAGTTCCCACTCTTCCTGGAACATAGTCATTGAGTTCCATGTCTCCATCACAGACAACTGGTCGGGCTGGATACTCGTCTCCTTCGTAATAGTTTACTCCACAAACGGTTGCAATAACCTCTCTTACCGGTGGAGCAACCGGAGTAATAGAAAGTGCTTTATAGGCGTTAATTCTATTTCCACTTTTAACTTTTCCTTGGAGGGATGGAAGTGCGTCACCATTTTCAAGAATACGTTGCTTTACCTGTGCTGTAGTAAGATCTGGGAAGTTACTCCAGACAAGTGCTGCAAGACCAGCAACATGAGGCGTTGCCATTGAAGTACCTGACATGTAATCATACACTACCTGATCTCCGTGTGATATTTTTGTGATATGTATAGCATCTACTGCACAACCGGCACCAAAGGTTCCATTGTCAGCGTCATTATCACTTACCCATGTAAATCGAGCAGTAAAGTTTGAAGTAAGAAAGTTTGGGGGAATTGAACCACCAATATTTGCAAAGGCAAGATTATCAGGATTTGAATCATTATCTATGATCTCTTCATCCCATTGTGCCATTCGTTGAAATGTTTGACCGCCATCTTCACTGAACTCAAGACGGAGATAGTCATGCCAAGGTTCATTCCATGTACCATCATAATAATCGGTATCACATGCTGTGAGAAAATTAATGCTTGCACCAAGTTCCGTATTGGTTAAATCAACTGCCGGAAGGGTAAGTGAAGAAGCATTATTGTTTGCATACGGTTCTACGAGATCACCAATAAAAGCATGGTTGAGCTCTTGCTGTGCACCACCTCCCAAAGCCTGTGGCTGAGCATGAAGTCGAGTATTAAAATTTCCTGTGTACCAAGTTCTGTCATTGCTCCATCCCTGTGGAATATTTGGGAAATTATTTGGTGTAGGAGCTCCAAAAAACACTGTTTCTTGATTATAGGAAGGAACGGTAGAATAAATACCCACTCCAGGAGCTGCAACATCTACGTTGATAGGTCCAAAATGAGAGAAATCTGCTAACTCATCATTTTGATCTGTTGCGGCAACACAGATAATATTATCCAAGTCGTAGTTACAAGGGTAGTCTGGAACTTCATCGTTATTTTGCGCATAGTTTCCAGCTGCTGTTACAAAGATGCCTCCTGCAAGACCAAATCTTTCAATAGCGTCATGAAGTGCTTGTGAACGGTATCCGCCTCCCCAACTTGCGTTGAGAACTTTTACATGATTATAAATAGCAAAATCAATGGCAGAAAGGATATCACCAGTAATGTATCCCTCATTATTTCCCACACGAAGGGCCATAAGTTTTACGTTCCAGTTTACTCCTGTTACTCCCTCACCATTGTTTCCTTTTGCACCAATAGTTCCTGCAATGTGTGTCCCATGCCCCAAACCATCGAATGTGTTACTGTTGTTATCCACAAAGTTCCAACCATGATTTGGACATACCATTTCAACACCAAACTGATCAATACAACCAGCTGAACCATCCCACATATTATCTGCAAGGTCTGGATGATTATAAGCAATACCCGTATCTAAAATCCCAACAATAACATCTTGTGATCCGGTACTGATTCCCCAGGCTTCTGGAGCATCAATATCGTGATCTTCTGGATTATTGAGTGCCCAAAGATCACCAAAGTTGGTATCATTTGGGATATTTTGCAAAACTACTTCACGTGGTTGATATACATAGTTTGGTTCTGCATATTCCACGTTTGGGTCATTCTTCAGTTCTTGAACAAGGTCCTCTACTGACATGTTGCTATCAGACTGAAGTACAACACTGTTGAGGCCTTCAAATTTAGTCTGGATACGAAGTCCCTTTCCTCGTGCAAAATTTCTCATGGAAGATGATTCCACATCGAGTTGGTCTTTTTTGAATTTTACCAAAACTTCTCCTTGTACATAGTCACTCTTTTCTACCGGTTGCTGTTTTTTCTTGAGATCTCCTGAAGAAAGGACGGATTGAAAAGGCTGAAATGGTACCTTTCCAATTGTCGATTTCTTAGACCTTTCGTTTACGACTTGACTTCGTTGAAGGGTTTTTTCACTTCCCCTTTTATCAACCTGAACAAAGCCTTGCGCAAAAAGCGCTTGTGGGACGAGCATAGTCACCACAACAAGAGTACTCAGTACCCCTGCAAAGATTCTATATGACATCTTTTGCATATCTTTTTTTTATAAATAAAACCCCTCTAAAAAAAGAGACGTATGATAAGCTAAATTTCTTACAAAATTAATGAGTTGCCAAATGGCCCCTTAATGTAGCATACTTTTCCCTTTTTGTCAACCTACTTATACACCTCTCTTTTTTGCTTCATAAAGAGGAAAAAAGCAAAAATCCCCCCTCCGAAAAGTCCAAAAAACATATCCTCCATGGTATCCAAGAGTCCTTCCTGCATATGGCTGCCCCAGTAGGTATCCAAGAGAAATTCATGAAATTCCCAGCATATTGCAAAGAGGCTCACCACACACAGGATAAGAAAAAACCTTATTTGAGCACTTTTTATGTTCAATAATGCTTTTTCCTGAAAAAGGATTTCAAGCCTACTGGCAGTATAGCCAATTGCCATCCCACCTGCAAGATGCGCGAACATATCAAAATTTGGGAAAAAGGTAGTGATGTGGAAGGCATATACCAAATAAGTATGTACCAAAAATACAACTGTGGGCGGCCAGAAAGCCCAACCTATGTCCTTCCAAGATAATTTTTTCATAGAGATATCTTTTCCGTTTGAAAAAGTTTGGTAAGAAAAGCCTGCCAATCGGAAACTAAAAGATCTTGTGCGCGAGCTTTTGGATTGAGGGAAATGGATTCCAATGTTTCACGAATAAATGACTCTTTAAGTGGAAATTGTGAAGCAATATTCTTGGCGAGTTGTTTTCGCTTATTGCTAAATCCAGCACGAACATAAGAAAAAAATTGTTCATCTGCGTGATGCGTATGGGAACTTTGTTCCACGTCAATATGGATTACTGCTGAATCTACTTTTGGCGCAGGCCAAAAACACCCACTTGGAACTTTTGTAATTATTTTAGGTTTTCCATAATATTGAACCGAGACAGAAAGTAAACTCATATCTCCAGCTTTTGCACAAATACGTTCTGCAACTTCTTTCTGAACCATAACGGTAATAGATTTTGGTTTTTTTTCTGACTCCAAAAGTACTCGCAAAACATTTGAGGTAACCTGGTACGGAAGATTGGCAACAACTTTGTAGTTTGTGAGTTGGGATTGAAAATTTGGAAATTCTTTCAAAAAGTTTCCCCAAATGAGTTGAAGGTTTTTGTGTATTTCTTTTTGACTATCCCAATATGATACTAATTTTTTTTCAATTTCAAATGAGATAACCTCTTTTGCTTTTTGTACAAGAGCAAATGTCAGTACACCAAAACCGGGGCCGATTTCTATGATGGTATCCTTTGAGGAAACACCTGCCGCTTCCACCATTTTCTGTATGGGAGCATCTGTTATAAGATAGTTTTGCCCATACTTTTTTGAAGGGGAAAGTCCATACTCAAGACAAAGCTCCTTGAGATATGTTGGTTTGTGAAGGTTTTGTGACATGAATCTACCGACGATATAAATTATAAAATTTCTTATTTCTCTTTGAGACCATCTGCAGAATACCGATTACTTGCATTCCACAGGAGCCAACCGGCATCTGTATATTTTTCCACCATATCAATTTGTGCACGAATTTTTTCTGCATCATAGACAGCTCCAAGATTAAATGCCTGAATCCAAGGGCGAACTTGCGCACGTTTTCCTTCAAAATAAGGAGCCCCTTTTTGCATACCATTTTCAATCACTATCGCCGGAAAATCCGAGGGGTTATCGAGACGAAGATGACCTCTTGGATAATGTGAGGGGTACATCATGGGAGAAATATAGTCGACTTTATCGACAGCATCTTCGAGTCGTTGACCAATACTCATACCGTCATGACGCTCCATAACAAAACCAAAAAAATCCAATGAAGTAAAAACCGAATCATTTTTGAGCCTGTCGTCCAGATAGGTATAAAAATTTCTCATGACCGAATAGAACGGTTCATCTCCGTTTGTATACGCAATTTGGGACATGTTTCCATCCGTAGGAAAGCGAACATAGTCAAAATTAATTTCGTCAAAACCAAAACTTGCGACCTCATGAGCAATTTGTATATTGTAGTTCCAAATCTCTTCTTTTGCAGGGTCTACCCAGGCAAGTCCTTTGTAATCTCTCCATAAACCACCCGATTTGCTTTTCATTGCCCATTCCGGTTTTTTTTCTGCGAGGATAGGATCTTGAAAAACAGTTTGACGCGCAATCACATAAATATTGTGACTATGCAGTCTGTCAACAATTGCTTTCACATCACGAAGTCGATTATCTTCCAAATCAAGTTCATTCACCAAATCAACATCACTATCATACAGCACAAGACCGCTATAATCTTTTACATCTATGACCACCGCATTCAATTCTGTCCGGTCAATCAGATCAATGATAGAGTCTAATTTTTTTGTCGAGCCTGCAGAATACGCTGTGAGATAGAGTCCTTTTGCTTCACCAAAAGGGATTCTCTCTATTTTGGATCTGCGAAAGACAGGAAACGTTAACTTTGCAGGATACGTATAACTTATTGTGGCGGTAGTATTTTCGTACACTAAAGTTTCATTCCAACTCCAAACTATTCCAATTCCGAAGGCTATGGCAGCACAGGCAAAAATAGACAGATAAAACCAATTTGTCTGTGTATTCCGTACTTCCTTTTGATTTTTTTCTTTTTGTACTTCCACCATACCTATGGAGTAAGAAATGATCCTTCTTGTGTATTCATATTACCAAAAATATCCCAAATAAAAAGTGTATATGTATAAATAGTATTTGGCTGCAAATTTTGTATCGTCCACGTTCGCTTATCTTTTTGAATTCCGGAATATACGTCCAATGAATTATTGAAAAGCAACCGCATCGCAACATTTTCACTCGTTTGGACTTTTATTTCTGCTTTTCCGGTTTGTATGGAAGGGGTAGCCTCAAGAAATTGCGGAGCCGTACTATCCTGCTCTCTCTCATAGGATGCAATAATCAAACTTTGAAGTTGATGCTCCCCCGCAAGAGCTGCACTTCTCAACGTAATGAGAGAATCTTCTTTTGAAGAAAAACAACGTACAAGACGATAGTCATTCCAACCTTTTTTATTCACATAAAAAGATACGGGGAAATTGTCCGGAGAAGCTTGAATCAAAAATGGATAGGCTCTTTCAAGATTGGTTGGTTTCATATGAAGGGTAAATACATAACATCCGGGTTGAGGCGGAGTGAAATGTATCTCTGATTCATTCCCATTCTTAAACTGTATACCCTTTTGTACACGAGTTGCGGTGGTTACACTCATTTGATCTGAAGTGTACCGCTTTTGGAAGTCACCGGTATCCGGATCACAATCGTTATCAATACCGTCCAGAAGAATTTCATTGGCTCCCGGGTGAATGGAAGAAATCTCGTCATTACAATCTTGAGGAAATAAATATCCATCACCATCCTTATCATTATCTTTGGTATCCGATCTACAATCATTGTCTTTATTGTCGTAAGGAATTTCTATCATACCCGGATGAATTTGCGGATCGTTATCATTACAATCAAATTGACGAGTGTATCCGTCGGCATCCTTATCATCCTTCAACGTAAGATCTTTTAACTCTACAATAAGTTTATCGAGATAAAGATTATTATCAATGGGTGGATTATAGACATCATTACTAAATTCCATACGGATGATATGAACACCGTCCTCTACATGTGCGCTCACTGAATATCTTCCAAAAATTTTGCTATTTACATCAAATGTTTTGATATGTTTTCCATCTATACTTAACTTCATTTGTGCATTGAGATTTGGAAAAATATCTCCTCGTGCGGCAATTTCAAAATTGTAATCTCCGGCAAGAAGGTATACCCCCTGTTCTACGTAACCATTACTGTACAAAGCAACAGAATCCTCTAAACGTTCAAAAACAATTCCTGAGATATTGGACATTTGTTCTGCCTCAAACTGAATGATTCTATTGTTCCCCGTATCGGTTGTCCCTGCATTACAGTCGTCGTCAATTCCATTACCAAGAATTTCATCTCTCCCCGGGTGAATATTTTTATTATTATCGTCACAGTCCACTTCCACAGAAAATCCATCCTGATCATTATCAAAAGTATGAAAGACAAATTCACTGCTCCGTATAGTTTGAAAATTTTGGATATCACTTTTTGAGACGTTACCGGCTTCATCCACAGACTCAATTTGAAAATAGTACGTGGTAGCTCTTTGCAAATTGGGAAGAATAACACCATGTTGCGTGGTCCGACTCCCCAAACCGATATTTTTATCCAAAGTATCCGGCTGTGTCCCATACAAGACAACAGACGAAGCGGTCTCATTGGTACTCCACAAAACCCGTGCCTGACCGGTGGTAATGTTGCTTATACGAATGTTTTGTATTTTTGTGGGTGTTGTATCAGGATCTATCACATCTCCATGATAGAGACTCCATACATACTGAAATGCATGCCCAAAACTTACCTGCCTTACAAATTCTTGAACAAAGTGGTATGCATTTGCACTCCCTTCATAACTTTGATTTTTGGTACCATAGTCAAAAGCCTGTTTTGCATACGTATTGAGTAACGTTGAGTCTCCCAATAGAATACTTCCCATTCCAAATATATCGGCAACGGCAAGCTGAATATTATTTTCAAGCGACTCTGCATCAACCGTATTATCTTGTTTACAACCATTTACCTTTCCTTTTTCAGGATTCCAAAGTTTCCCCTTCATGAGTCTGATCCTCTGTGCAAAGATATCTTTTGCTTTGGGATCTTCGGAAAGTCCCCACTTTTCTCGTAAAAGAATAGACTGCCCCAACTCATCCACAAACAGAAGTTGTTTATCAAAGTCCCGACAATCCAGAGTAGCTGTAGAAAATGAGATATCTCTACTCCAAATATAATGGAGAGCGTTTTCCAACACCGTCTTATATCTTTCTTCTCCGGTAAAAGCGTACGCATACAGAAGAGAAGATACATTATTGGCTCCAAATTCTTTCGTATCCATGGGAGAATTTTCATTGCAGCCCAACTGATCACATTTTTGAAGTCCTGAGCTCTTCGCACTCCCGGTGGTAACTCCATAGTCGCTTTGTTCCAATGACCGCACAAGTGTTTCAGCAGCCCCACGCGCACTCTCAAAAAGAAGCGTGTCACCGGATAAGACGCTATACAGAAACATGCCCGAGATTGCTCCGCCTTGCGCATAGATTTCTTGGTTATTTTTGTCTCCACTATACCGTGCGCTTGCATGAAGAAGATTCAACCACTCGTCTGACAATGTCTCCTCACTCGCTCGCATACTTTGATACAACATTCCCCTCAGAACGTTCTTTTGAATTCCATATCTTTGAAACTTTCCCTCCGAATCAAAAGGTAACTCACCATAAGAAAATATTCCATACAGTCCGGATCGTGCTATACTGTTTTTGATGTCCGTCGCTTCATTTTCCCATGGACGATGTTCATTTGATTTTACCAACTGAGCATCTACTCCACTTTCATAGGAAGGAAAACTTTGATAAAAACGATGAGAGAGTAATCCCAAATCTTTTTGAGCCAATACGTCTGCAGAAATATCAAAATGCAATGGAACAAGTGCAGATTCAGCGCGTTCTTGTACATCACTGGCAACATCTGTGTGATACCGTAACCAAAAGCTATGCGTTTTGGACTGCTTTGCAGGAAGAGAAAATTCTTTTGAGTATTCTTTTGGAAAAAGGCCTACCTCAAGACGATTATCCTTTGCACGCAAAGCTTTTGGAAAATTTTGCCAAGGGTTTTCAAGTGCAACGGTAATATTATTTGAATCAAACCAACCGAATATTTGATCCGCTCCTTCAAGCGGATTGGAATTAATGCTTATCACGGCATTTTTCTTTTGTACCCCACTTTCAAAAGCATTGTTATTTATATTGTGTACATTCCAGTATGCATTCCCGGATGAATCTTGATAAAGAGATACAGAGCTTTGATAAACACCTTCATATATTTCCGGTTTTTGTCCGGGCCTTCCGGGAATTCGATAGTAGTTTAATCCCTGTGCAATAAAACCAAGAGTTAAATCTTCAAATTGGACACTTTCCCCTCCTTGTTGCATTGATTGGTTTACCAACTGAAAATCAACTTTTACATCTCCTAAATTTTTATGAAAATGAAGTCGCGCCGTAAAACCAAGATCTTCCGAAATTTTTCCGTGTACCAAAAGTGAAATTCGGTTCGGACCAATATGTTCTATATGTATTTGCGCGGGATATGCACGATATGAGTCATTCAACCGAATACCATACTGTTTATCATTTACTTCGGAAAAGTATACTCGCTTTGAAAGCGTACCGTCATAGATGCTCACAAGGTCAAAAAATCGAAATTGTTTTTTGGATATTTCAAATTCTGCGACACCGGTATTTATAACAATACTTTCGTCATTATCTGTTAACACCTGCAACTTACTTGGTACGTAACTTTTAAATCCCTTTTTAAGAGTGATGGTAGCCTTTTCTTTTGGTGCCATGTTAACATTTGCATCCACCAATACTATAGATATGGGTTTTGAAGGATCTTGTACACTTCCCCCCCAACGGGCCAGCGGAGTAAATTGCGCCTCCATTTCTTTTCCATCCTTGAATACTTGTAAATCTCGTACGTCATGGATATTATCTTCTTGACTAAGCGGGAGTGACCAAGATAAAGGAGTATTCTCACGAGCAATATCCAGTTCATTCCGTAATGTTGTTTCTACCAAAACGCTATTGGACAAGACTGCTTTTGCATCTCCCCCAAAAAAAAGAGTTCCAAAAATGAAGATGAGTGCCATTGAATATGTAAAAAAATGTTTTTTCATATTATTATTTTTCATAGACAGAACCATCCACATAAATTTGGGATTGTTTTGCTTTTAAAACTCTATCCAATCGATAGTTAAGTTTTTGGAATGCTTCAATTGAAGTAATATGCCTTTTTTTATCACCTTCTATGAGAAATAATTTTGGATCCCCGGTATACTGAATCACCATTCCATCTACATGAGTTGCCGCACTCTTGATATCTCCACCGTAGTCATACAATTGAAGAAGCTCCGGAGTGACATCCTCTATCCAATTCCAAGAAAAACCCATCTGTGTAAAAATTTCTGCAGAAGCAATTCCATACCGTCTGCCATCGGTAAGGAAATAGACTTTAGGATCGTCCACTGTTTTTATGAGGGAACCCGATTGAGGTTTATATTTTGGACCAAATGGAACAAAACCCAATGGATGATTTTCAATTGCATTAATATTTTGCAAACCGGTCTCTTGTACATCATTCCAGCTATTGAAATAAGAAAAAAATACTTGTACATTTTTTATGGGACGTTTTTTGCAGTCCGAACTTAGGTAATACACAGAAATGGAAGTTGGAACTTTATAGGATTTTTCCACTTCGAGTGGACAATCTACTTTTTGTTGCATGGGAGCAAAATTTTCTCCGGTATCAATAACAATAACTTCTGCAAATACAGGAAGAACAACGAACACACCCAAAAGAATGAAAAGAGAAAGAAAAAAAGTTGAATGTTTCATATCTTACTATCTATGATTAATTCCCCTTGACGAAGGATCTCAATGGTAGATTGATTTATTCTTATTATGGTGGAAGGCGCCTTGTGTGGTAACTCTCCTGCATCTATAACGATATCCGGTTTTCTATAACAGTTTGCAAACATATTTTTTACGTCCTCTATATTATAAGGGCTTTTTTGTGAAGAAATATTTGCGGAAGTAGAGACGAGAGGCCTTTGAAGTTCTTCCACAATTGCCTCTACGAACGGATGACTACTTATTCGAAAAGCGAGGGTTCCATCTTCGGCGACTACTCCTTCCGGAAAAAGTTCTTGATTCTTTGCGGGAGCCACAATGGTAAGGGGACCCGGCCAATATCTCTCTGCAACCCTTTGTAATTTTTCATTCCAGAAAATATATTCCATTGCCATCTGAATACTTGATACAATAATGAGGACTGTCTTTTTTTTCTGTCTTTTTTTTATATCAAAAATTTTTGAAACGGCACTTGCGTTGGTAGCATCACATCCCAATCCATAGCATGTCTCCGTAGGATACACTAAAATTTTTCCTTCTTTTAGGTGGGAAACAATGGATACAATATCACAATCATTTTCAAAAAAAATTTGCATATTTAAGATTTGCGATAACGAAGGTAACTCTCCATAAATTCTTCCAAATTCCCATCAAGCACCGCATCCGGATCCTGAGATTCGTATTTGGTTCGTACATCTTTTACTTGCTTGTAGGGATGGAGTACATAGGAACGAATCTGATTCCCCCAGTCGGCACTCTTGTACTCCCCACGCAATTCTTCACGCTTTTGGGCTTCCTCTTCCTCTTGTTTTTGTAATAATTTTGAACGAAGAATCTTTAATGCTGTTTCTTTATTTTGTAACTGTGATCGTTCATTTTGACATTGAACCGTGATTCCCGTGGGGAGATGAACAATTCGTACGGCAGAATAGGTAGTATTCACACTTTGTCCACCCTTTCCTGAAGACATAAAGGTATCAATACGCAGATCTTTGTCATCTATTTCCACTGCCTCTTCACTTTCAATTTCAGGGATCACTTCAATACCGGCAAAGGAAGTATGGCGCATGGATTCCGCGTCAAAGGGTGAAATCCGAACTAATCTATGCGTCCCATGTTCTGATTGAAGATAACCATAGGCATAACGTCCCTCCACCCGTATGGTTGCCGATTTGATACCTGCTTCAGATCCTTTTGATTCGTCAAGAAGAACAACTTTCCACCCTTTCATTTCGGAAAAACGCATAACCATTCGCAAAAGCATTTGTGCCCAATCTTGTGCCTCCGTTCCCCCACTTCCTGCATGGAAGGAAACAATTGCATTATGCGTATCATACTTTCCATCCATCAGTGCGAAAAATTCCATTTTCTCAAGACGCTGTACTAAAGCTTTGTAATGTTCGTCCAATTCCTCCCCCAAACCACTAGTCGTATTGTCCTCTTCAAATGAGGTAATTTCTTGGATATCTGTTATGTCTTTTTGGAGTTTTGTAAACTCTTGAACTTCCGTCTGAAGATCCGCCAGTTCTTTGCTTATTTTTGCAGCCAATTCTGGATTATCCCAAAAATGCGGATCCAGTACCTTTTGTTCCTTTTCTGTTATTGTACCTTTTTTTTCTTCTATATGTAAAATGTCTTTCAGGACCGAAAGTTTTTCTCTGAGTTCTACAAAAGACTTTTCCAATGCATGTATGTCCATATACCGCTTATTATAGCAAAAAAAAACAAAATAATCAAGTTTACGGTTGACGTCATTGCCATATTTCTGTACTATGCGCGCGACCGGGAGTTTTAAAAACAAACGGAGCCAGCCACTGTCCACTGTGTGCAAGCTGACCATGCAGTCAGAAGCCTAATGTGGTTATGCCCGCCCCACCTTGGAGAACCCACTCCGCTCCCGGTTCTCAAAAACATCCTAAGATAATCTTTAGGATGTTTTTTTGTTTTTTGGAGCCGGAATATTAAACTCCTGTTTTTCATCCACTTTGATCATTTTTGGATAAAGCAGATGAATATAGAGAATAAAAAAGAGAATAAGAAGAAAAGCACCAATAAAACTATGAAAAAGGGTTACTGCAAAATCGCGTGAATAAAAAATTCCTACCAAGATGATAGAAAAGACACGTAAACTATTCACAACAAATACCAAAAGTAACCCCAAAAAAAATGATGGGATGGCTACTTTGTATTGAATTCTATATCCCCTTTCCTGTGCAAGTAAGAGTAGCGCCCAAAAAAGTGTAGCAAAAGCCACCAATGAATGAATTCCCGCACATGGTGGACCAATAAAAAGACTAAAATCTTCCACAGAGACATTAAATCTTGATGCATCCATAACGTAATCAAGATGCGAAAGTGGTAAAAGAATCTTGAGCCCAAACAAAGAAATCTTTGACGAATATTGCCAAAAATGATCAATCAAAAGTGGAGAAAGTTTAAAGGATATCGTAAGCAATAGTAATATACATAAAGAATGAATATATTTTTTTGCAAAAGCAATTCCAAAGGTACCCAAAAAAACACTGCTCGCAATAAGAAAATATATTATATATTCTACCAAAATCGTATCTATATTTTTTTCCAAAAAAGGTATCTGTCGAGCACTCAGGAATGAGAAAAAAAATGCAAGGAAAAAAAATGCAATCTTATAATCTTCAGACTTATGCTTCTTAGAAAAAAAGTGAAGAATACTTTTTTTGTTTACAAAAATAAAAATGAAAAAAAGTGCATACGGAATGTATTCTACAAAACCGTCACTGATAAGAAGTTTGTATTGGTAGACCCTCTGCGTAAAAAATGTATGAAATTGAAAAAAAATCATGAGAAAAAACACAAAAAAAGAAGAGCGAATGATGCATTCCCTCTTCGCTTTTTTTTGTGTTTTTTCCAATTTTTTGTCTCTTACTTTTTTATGCATACTGCATTCTTTTCTTAAGAACCTGTCTAGAATACCCACAGAGAGTATGACATGTAGTATACCACTGTTTTTCGTTTAACAGTAGTCCCAAACGAAGAGAAAATCATGCTTGTACAAAAAAACCCCGATGAGGCATCACCGAGGTTTTCTCTTTATTTGAGTTAATTACATCATTCCCATACCAGGCATTCCTCCAGACATTCCCCCACCATGTGCATGTCCATCATCTTTTTGTGGGATTTCGGAAACAACAGCTTCCGTAGTGAGGATCATACCGGCAACAGAAACAGCATTTTGCAATGCGGAACGAGTTACCTTCGTTGGATCTATCACACCAGCAGCAATCATATCCTCATATTGTCCGGTTGCCGCATTAAACCCAAAGTTTCCTTCACCTTTTTTTACTTCTGCTACAACAACAGCACCCTCGTATCCCGCATTTTTTGCAATCACGCGCATAGGTTCTTCTACAGCACGCTTTAAAATTTGTACGGCAAGCATTTCTTCATCTGCAAGATTAAGATCATCGAGTACTCGACTGGCCCGAAGCAATGCAACTCCACCTCCTGGAACCACTCCTTCTTCTACCGCTGCTCTGGTAGCACCAACAGCATCTTCAATCCTATGCTTTATTTCTTTCATTTCTGTTTCGGTTGCAGCGCCAACTTTGATAACGGCTACACCACCGGCTAGCTTTGCCAATCTTTCTTGAAGTTTTTCACGATCAAATTCTGAGTCACTCTGATCAATAAGCTTTCGAATTTGTGCTACACGTGCTTCAACCTCCGCAGCATCTCCATGCCCCTCTACAATAATTGTTGTTTCTTTTGTAGCAGTTACTTTTCGAGCTCTTCCTAAATCTTCCAAAGTTGCAGCATCAAGCTTTAGCCCGACTTCTTCCGTAATAAGTTTTCCACCAGTCAAAACAGCAATATCCTGGAGCATTTCCTTTCTTCTGTCCCCAAATCCAGGAGCTTTTACAGCAAGAACATTAAAGCTACCTCGAAGTTTGTTAAGAACTAAAGTCGTCAATGCCTGACCATCTACATCTTCTGCAATAATTACCAATTCTTTTCTTCCGCTTTCTGCTACTTTTTCAAGCAACGGAAGAATTTCTTCAACTGATGAGATTTTTTTGTCAGTAATGAGAATATGGGCATCTTCATACTCTGACTCCATTCTCTCTGGGTTGGTAATCATGTACGGAGAAACATATCCCTTATCAAAACGCATCCCCTTTACGGTTTCAATCTCCATTCCAAAAGATTGGGATTCTTCAACTGTAATCACACCATCTTGTCCAACTTCTTTCATGGCTTCGGCAATTTTTTGACCGATAACACTATCATTTGCAGAAATAGAAGCAACATTTGCAATTTCATCCTCTTCTACTTTTTTTGAAATTTTTTCCGACAATTCTTTTACAATTGCCTCCGTTGCACGATGAAGTCCACGGTTGAGAGCAACCGGATTAGCACCTGCTACCACATTTTTCATTCCTTCAAGAACAATTGCTTGTGCAAGAACTGTTGCAGTGGTAGTACCATCGCCCACGACATCATTGGTTTTACTGGCAACTTGTTTTACAAGTTCAGCACCAAGGTTTTCTACTCTATCTTCCAATTCAATTTCTTTTGCGACGGATACGCCATCTTTCGTAATGGTTGGAGCTCCAAAACCACGATCCAAAACAACATTTCGGCCCTTTGGACCAAGAGTTACTTTTACCGCGTTTGCAAGCTTGTTCACACCAGAAACCAAACCTTGCCGCGCTTCCTCACTAAATTGAATTTGTTTTGCCATATTTTTTTGGGTTAGGTTATTTATTGTAAAATAGCAAGAATATCATCTGCATCAAAAATTTTATAACTTTCGCCATCTGCATCCACTTCATCTCCCCCCCAAGATTTTACCAAAACTTTATCTCCAACTTGTACGGGGACAGGAAACATTGTCCCATCATCTTTCATTTTTCCGGTTCCCACAGCTACCACTTCTCCTTCGGTTTTTTTATCTTTATCCACGGTATCGGGAAGAACTATACCTGATTTGGTAATTTCTTCTTCTTTGGCAAGTTTTACAAGAACTCTGTTTCCAATAGGTTTAATATTCATAGCTTTACATGTTTATGAATTATTATTATCACTCTTACTTCATGAGTGATAAACATAAGATCATTTTACCTAAAAAATAAACGCTGTCAAGTGGGAGTTTTCCACAAACAAAGAAGGCCTAATCACCACAATTGGCCCAAAATACCGTCTACATAGAGATATCGTGATGCCTGTCAGTAACACAATATCAGGTAGCGAGTATTTCGAGCCGACTCTAGAGATTAGACCAGCCTGACCATCTTACTGGTTAATACTCCTCCTGTCAAGGAGAATAGGAATTTATGCATTTTTAGGTTGTTTTTATATCCTCCACCTTGAGCTGTGCATAATATGTGGGTAAAAAGCAAAAAAGAAGACCGAAAAGAGAAGAAAAGAGAATTCCCACATACGATGAGTATAAATAGTGATCAAAAAGCCAAAGTGGAGATGATGAAAAAATCAATAGGAAACATAATGCCTTTCCTGATTTTGAGAACGTCATAAAACAAAGCCGAAGACCACTCCACAGAATCATCAAAAAGAAAAAAAGTCCAACGATACCAAGTTCTGCCACAAACAAAAGTGGAACGTCATGTACCAACTCCAACGAAAATGGTGACCTTGTCGTATCTCTTTTAAAGAGTTCTATAACGTAATTTCCCGCCCCCACTCCAACAAAGGGATGTTCGTGAACCACCTGGAAAGCCTCCCTATACCCTACCGTTCGGTAATGCATAGAATTTACTTCATACGTAGATCCCCCAAACAACCGCACCCAGATCAATGGAAAAAAAACAAAAGAAAGAACTCCAACATAGAACAAACCATACCATACTCCCCGTTGTATTTTTTTGTTTAAAAAAGTCCATCCCACAACAAAAATGAGAAGACTCAACCAAGCCGAACGACTAAAAGTGAAAAAAAATGCTGTAAGTTGTAAAAAGGTCGAAATGCATAAAAATATGTACAACTTTTTATTTTTTATGTGGTCAAAAGATAAAAAAAGAAAAAAAGTAATGAGCAGAGAAATAAACAAATATCCCCCAAATACATTTGGATGTGCAAAGGGTCCATAAGCTCGAATCCAACGTCCAAAGTGTTCTGAAGATACTACTGAAACTCCACGTTCAAATACCGGATACGCACTTAATCCCAACATGGTGGAAGAAAAAGTACTCTGAAAAATATATTGTCCAACTCCTAAAAGAGATGCCAAAGTTGCCCCACCAACAAACCAAGTAGCTAGCTTTTTTTTATCCAAAGAGGAAAAAAAGATCATTACAAAAAATAATAATCCTTCAAGAATATGTAAATCATTTTGAATACTTATCTCTTTATCCTGTGCCCAGAGATTAGTAGCCATGATGTAGAGTATAAACATGAGGATACCAAGAAAAAAAATCCTCTCATGTGTAAGTTTAAAGTGAATTTCAGCAATATGTTTATGTATTCTTTTTGCATATGAATACATAAACATAAAAAAACATAACCACAAAAAAAGCTCCGTGAGAAAAAACCCTTTTGTAAGTGATTGAATTTTTACCCCATCTACGAAGACCTCTTGATAAATATATACCGTCTGCCATGGAAGGAGAAAAACAAAAAGTCTCACACATTTTTCAAATATACTCGCTTTTTTCTGCATAATTTTGTATAATAATACAATAAGGAGCCCACTCGATTATTTTCTTCATTTGTTATGTTTCGAAAAAGAGTACATCACGATTTTATCTACCTCTTTACGCTTGGGGTTGTCCTCACCTGCCTCATTTTTGCCCTTGCGTTTTCTCAATTCAGGGAAGAAAAAAACTATTACGACCACCAAACTATTCTCCAAGTAAGCTCCATGCACAGTTAGGTCCGGCATCTTTGTTCCCAGTCTTTTTTATACTGCAACCGTCTGTCATTTTCATGAAATTTAAGCATCCCGTCATTTACAATTACTTTCTTTTCTGCGTCATTTAATTCAAGCCCCTTTGCTTGAATTTTTTTATATTGCATCTCTTTGAGTTGGTACTGAACGGTATCTCCATAACGACCGCTCCAGGCCTTTTCAAAAAAATTGCGAACTCCACGAGAAAATACATTATCAAAAACCTTTACGACATCGGGGACATCTTTCAATTTTAAACCTCTTCCTAAAAATTTTTCAATCCACTTTTTATTTTGTTTTATAAAATATTTTTGTGTATCATACGGATCAAAAAGAGGAAGAAGAAGCTTGGTCCAATAAATCAAATAAATATCCGGTTCTTCAATGCTCAATTTTGACATATTCAGATCATCTACCGATACAAAGAAACTTAAACATATTTTATCTCTTCTTTGTTTTTTTTGAATCCGCATTCGTGTTAAAGCGAGAAGTAATATAGAAAAAAAACGCACCACCCAAATCCTTTTTTGTGCACTCACAATAACAACATCTACATCACTTTCATCTCTTGTTGAAACCGTGAACTGATTACAAAGAAATACAGCTCGGATGTACGGAACGAAACGAAGTATTTTAACGGCACGTCTTGCAACCTTCAATTTTTTTTCAAGTATCCAATCCTTAGACCGCCGAACTTCCACTATGTTCTCCCTCCCCAAAAGAAAATAAAAGGCATATTTTTTTTCGAGGCTTCCAGATACTATGAGATCCTCAAGTTCTTTCTCTATATCCCCTCTTGAGCGTGGTACGCAAGACCACAGAAAGTCATGAACTTCTTCTTTGGTAAGTGGATAGTCAAAAATATCAAAATACTGAAACGTTGCCAAGATATGTTTTGCGGTTTCTGTCATATCTCAAAAATAAAAGTTCATGTAAAAAAGCCCTATGAGGGCTCTTGTACGATGGGAGAAACCGCAGCTTCTCCGGGTAATTCTTTAAGTGTTTCTTCTAGCTTTTTAGGATCAATTCCTTTCTTTACCACACTATCATAGACAACCATTCTTTCTGCCTCAAAACGCACAACCTGATCCCTTCCTACTAAAAATTCTTTCGTAGAGAGAACCGGCCCTTTTACTCTGTATTGTACAGCACCCTGACTTTCTGTATCAAAGACAATATCCACTATATGCCCTAGCACCAATCCGGTATTTGTTTCTACCTTTACTTTTTTGAGTTGTTTTAATGTTATCCTCATACTCTATAATTACACGGGGTGTATCTTACCCCACAACACTTCCTTCCACAACATCTCCACCTTTGGGTCCACCTTTTCCATCCTCTTTAAACATAACCTTTTGTTGGATCAATGTAAAGAGTGTGGAAACAAACCAGTAGAGAAGAAGGCCACCAGGAAGAGAAAAACCAATAAAAAGTGTAATAAGTGGCATTATATATGTCATATTTTTATTCATCATAGCTGCCATATCTTCATCCTTTGAACCTCCACCTGCTTGTGTTGGTGCCTTCTTTTGTGAAAACATCTTTGCTTGAAAATATTGTGCTCCCGCTGCTAAAATTGCAAGAGAAATCTGCGGACTCTTCAAATCTAAAAATCCTAAAAACATTGAATTTATCGTTTCAGGTTTTGAAACAAAGCTGTAGAGGTTATCAAAGCCTCCCCCATTTAGACCATCTCGAAGAACCCAGTACAGTGCCAACAGAACTGGCAATTGAATTATCATAGGAAGACAAGAACCCAATGGATTTACCTTATGTTCCTTGTACAACTTCATGGTTTCTTGGGCCACCTTTTGCTGATCATCCTTATATTTTTCCTTTAAATGCTGCATTTTGGGCTGTAAATCAGAAAGTGATTTCTGGGCCGCAATTGCCTTTTTTTGCTGAGGGTAAAGAGCAAATTTTATAGCTAAAGTGAGCAAAATAATAACCACACCAATATCTGGGATCAGATTATAGAGCCCGATAAACAAGTTGAAGATAGGAACGTACAAAAGTGTGTGAAAAATTTCTTTCATAGTCAAAATATATGTTAAACAAAACGAAAAAGGGTTATGTCTTTCATCCTTTCCGTAGCGGAGTATAACATGTCTTCCCAGAAGAATCAACCGAAAAAAAAAGAACCAACGTGAGTTGGCTCTTTTTTGATTTTTGCCTCTTTTATGCTGTTTCTTCAGAAATTTCTTTTTCCTCTGACTCATCTTTTTGTGTTTCTTCAACAGAAACTTCCATTTCCTCTGCTTTTACTTCCTCATTTTGATCCTTTTCAATTTTTTTCTTTACCTCATCTATGGAATCCTCAGAACTTACCACTTCTCCTCCTTCTTCTACAACATCAATTCTGTATCCAGTAAGTTCCGCAGCAAGACGAACATTCTGACCACGTCTTCCAATGGCAAGAGAAAACTGATCTTCCGCAACATGCGCAATGGCAGTCTTTTCTTCTTCATCAATTTCTACTCGATCCACTTTTGCAGGTGAAAGGGCTTCTTTGATATATTCTTTTGGATCTTCTTTGTACTGTATGATATCTACTTTTTCACCACCAAGCTCATCGATAATCGTACTGATTCTACTTCCACGTTGACCAATACATGATCCAATTGGGTCAATACTTTCATCATCCGTATGTACAGAAAGTTTTGATCGGTACCCTGGATCTCTTGCAATACCTTTAATCACGACATCCCCTGCAGCAATTTCAGGAATTTCTTGTTCAAATACTGACTGAACCATCTTTGGGGTACTTCGTGAAAGGAGAATTTGAGGTCCACGTGGACCCATGTCCACAGACTCAACATAAAAACGAAGACGTAACCCCGGACGAAGTTTTTCTCCACGAATTTGTTCGCTTGGGAGTACCTGTCCAGAAATTTTTCCCAGATCAATAATAATAGTTCCAGATCGATCACGCTTGTGAACAACACCCTGAACTACGGATCCCTCTTGTTCTTTGAGATCTTCAAAAACATTGTTTCTTTCAGCCTCACGAAGTTTTTGGATAATAACTTGCTTTGCAGTTTGGGCAGCCATACGTCCAAACTCCGTAGGAACTTCCAATTCAATTTCTAAAATATCACCCAACTTTGCACTCTTTTTTACCTCCAAAGCATCCTTCATCATAATTTCTGTCTTTGGATTAAACCGAACAAGATCCTCTATTTCCTCTTCGGTGAGTTCTCGATCTTCTTCACGAGCTTTTTCACGTCGAAGTTGAAGCTCTTCTTGGTCTTTTTCAATACGCTCTTCATCCACATCCTCTACTACTTCTTTTACATCCCAAACCTTCATATCACCCGTTTCTGGGTCATATTCTACCTTGATATTTTGAAGACGGTTTCCAAAATCCTTTCGGTATGCAGCTCCCATTGCAGTTTGGAGAGCATCCATAACTTCCGCATATTCTAGCCCTTTTTCATCACAGATATGTTGTATTGCTTTTGAAATTTCCGATGCCATATATTTGTGTCATTGAAATTAAGTTATAAAAAAAGCAGCATCATAATAGTGCTACTTTACACACGTACAGTATCATACTTTTCACATTTTGTCAAGCCATGGAAAGCACGCACTCAACTCTTCTATATTCTCTTGCCTGACTTCCAAGCCATTCTAAAGAGTGTCCTGTAGGTATGTGCAATATTCTTTGATTCAATTGTTGTAGCAAATATTTCATCTTTTACGGATAATATAACAACCGTGTTCCCATAGATCATACAGTCGGTCTGATAAAAATCCCCTTCATTTCGTACAAGACGAATATTATGATTTGGATTGAGCTTTGAGGCCGCTCGATAGTATTTTCTTGTCTCATGATCATCATTTCCAATCTCAAAAATGGGGTTATTTGATCTTGACATTGCCCGTATGAAAAAATCAATCACCTCAGCTTCAAAATACTGTTTGGCATCTTTGAGTGAACCAAAAAGAAGCAGTTCTTCGTCCTTATTGTGATAGAGAAAAGTAAATAATTCATGATAGACATTCTTTACCCCACTTACCCCCTCTGAAACTTTAATGTTAGGCTTTTCGGGGTCTATATTATAAATAGCCTGGAGATTTGGAAAAATTTCCTTTGCTAATTCTTGTTTTGCATGAAAATCAAGTAACAACTTTTTTGGGTCTTCCGCCCTATACTGATTTTTCTTTTCTTTCTGTACTCTACTTACCAACCCCATTTCCATAAGATCATCCAGAACAAGATATGCGGTAGGCCTTTTTATCCCTGCATATTTTGCTATATGTGCAACCGAATCTATCCCTAACTGTAAACAAGCAAGATATATAAGGGATTGATTTTCAGATAATCCAAGTTTTTGCAAATCTTTTTTAAGATTCATATTCAAAAAGGAATATAAAATACAAATGGTATTCTACCATTTTTTCATTTTTTGTCAATTTTTATAACAACTTTTTTAAATATTTTTATCTAATTTTACTATTTTTTTATAAAAAATTGAATTTTTATAAAGAAATATTGACATAAAAAATATCAAAGGTTATTATCTTATTGGTGTTGACCTATCATCTCCACGGAAAGAAAACCCATGAAGTACCTAGACCCATTTTACCTTCTTCTTCGTTTTGTCGTTCTGCGCCGCCTCTACAAAGCAAACCTCAGCCCTGCTCAGTTTGCTTTTCTGGAGGACAACACCGGCAAACAACGCCTTTCTCTCTGGGTTACCCTCATCGTGTCCGTCCCTCTTTACTTTGGTGTGGTTCAAAGTGAGGGAAACCAAGACCGACTCCTGATGGGGATGATTGGTTTCGTCGCTGTCACGGGATCCGGATGGTATGTCCTGAGCTTTGGAGGGATCCCAGCCAAGCTCCTGGACGCTGCCATGGAGATCACCTTCTACATGTGGACCAGTTTTGTGTGTGCCCTCACAGCCACTCTGCTGGTACTGATCACCATGTTTCCGCCACTGTGCTGGCCTGCCCTTTTCATCATCTATCTGGGTGCCATTTTCTCCGGTATGCAGTATGACACCACGGACGGAATGAAAATTGGATTGGATGAAACTCTCCAAAGGCATTCCCGTGCAGCACTGCAATACTACAAACGAGAAGGTATCCACCCAGACGAAGAACGAAACGAATAGTCTTGTGCGTGCCCCACCCACGCCAAAAATTCCTCTATATAGGAATAATATACTTTACCAACTTTACAGAATCAGTATGGTTGGAAATATAAATACTTATCTGTTCAAATTGAATGGGTGTCCTATCAATATCAATTCCGTATTCTATACAATACTGTTTTGCGGAAAAAAATATATGCTCTAATTTTTTTTTACCAACAGCTCGCTCTGCACTTCCATTTTCTCCTCTTCGAGTCTTCACCTCTATAAAAGAAAGTGTTTTCTTTTTAAATATTCCTTCTTTTTTATAGGCAACAATATCTATCTCACCTTTTGAACATTTATAATTTCTTTCCTCTATTTTATATCCCTGCCGAATTAAAAAAAGAGCAGCCTGCTCCTCACCCCACGAACCTAAGTGTTGTTTTTTTGTTTGTGTCATACCCCCCCAAAAAAAATCTACTGATTCCTATAGAGAACTATACCACTGTGATAGGGCCCACAGATAAATTCTTCTTGAACTACAAACCCACGCATCTTTGCCCAATCCTTTATATCTTGGAAGTCGACAAACCGACCATCCTGTGGACCAAACCGCAGTCCTTTTTTTGACCAGTCTACAATGATCAGTCGTGCCTTGTCTTTTAACAACCGAGCACACTCCTCCAAAATAGCATGTCGATTATTGGACTGAACCAAAGTATTTACCAAAAATCCAACATCCAAACTTTTGTTGGGAATATGCGAAGCCCCAATGCGTTCCAAATCTGCCCATACGGGTTGTACGTTGAAAAAACCATTATCTTTTGCCCTTTTATCCACTTCATGAATAATATCTTTCATAATATCCACGGCATACACGATCCCTTTTTCTCCCACTATTCTTGCAGCGGGGAGTACCACATGCGCTGTTCGACCACAACCAAAATCTGCAATATGCATTCCCTGTTGCAGTTGTCCTTTTTCAAAAAGTAGATTGATATCTATCATATGAAAATGTATGCTAACTCCCCTATGATATCCCAAACATGCTCCCAAATACACCCAAAATAATATCCCCAAGAGCCCCCGTCATCCCAAGGAAAGCAATAATGATTAAAATAACGCCAATAAGCTTATAAAAATTGTAACTCCCCATGTGCATCTCTGCCCATTCGCTGGTTCCAAAATTTTGCACAAACCAATGTGTTTTCCAAACCATAAAAAAACCAACTAAAACCGCTAAGAATCCAAAAAAGTACCCCATAAAATTTTATATATATTCAATACGGACATTATATCGTATTTTTTATTTTTGGGAAAGCAATGTAAATTCCAACCCCCAAACAACATGATCCGAAGATTGGCATTTGAAACATACATCTCGATACGGATGATCTTCAAACCGTGCTATAAAGTACGTTTCAATTTCAGGGATTTTTTGTTTTACCTCTTCTATATTTTCGGCCTTATCATCTATAAAATAAATGTGTTTATATTTTGATATAAGTGGAGATATAACATTAACCTTCCTTTCGGTTGAAATAATATACTCATACCCCACTGGAAGATTACTGTGCTCAATTTTTTCTCTTTGAAGTTCCTTATCCCCGTGTGTTGCAATGATAATATCAAATCTGTCCATGTGTCTTAAAAAAAATTCTCTCACATCTGGAAAAACACACTCTTTAGCGTGCTCTTTTATAACACTATGCACGGCATGATGAAGTTTTTTTGAATCATAACCTAAGAAGGAGTCCACAAAATGGTCAATGTCTATGACATTATTAACCTTTTTAATAAGAGAACGATGCGCATCAAAATCTTTTTCTGAGATATGAAAAACTCCACAGAATACTTCCTTTAGCTTTTGCACATATATGGTTGTATTAAAAAGAGTATGATCAAAGTCAATGATAATAAGATTCTCTTTCATATATTCCTTTATTTTTTTATTCCTCGCAAAAGAATACGGACAAATTCTTATGCCCCAACAATTTTTTTGATGGAAATTGTAAAAATGGAATATCTCGATGCATGAAATCTTCCATTACCTGTTTTTTTTGTAGCCCAGATGCCAAAAGCAGCACATGTTTACTGTTCAAAATGGATTTCCATCCCAAGGTCATTCTGTCTTGAATGGGAGGATTTGGATCAAATGGATTATAGGCATAGAGCACCGAATCCGTTTCATTCTGCACCGCATCTTGCCCACACATCAATGATGCTGTATGTCCATCCTCACCAATACCCAAAATACAAAGATCTAAACGTTCAATCGTATCAAATTGGTCTTTATATTCTTGAATACATCTCTCAATGGGAAGATGTGTATCAAAAAAATGAAAGGCACGTAACTTTCCCTCGAGAGGGGCAATCAATGTTTCTTGAATCATTTTTTGGTTTGAAAGTGGATCATCATGTGATACATATCTTTCATCAACCATCCAAAATTCCACTTTGGAAAAATCAATATTTTTCTCTTGAGCCAAAGCCTTATACAAAGATTTTGGAGTACTTCCACCCGAAAGGGCAATATGTACAGCCTTTTCCGAAGAAATACAAATTTTTTTAATAAGCTGCAAAGAAGCTTGAATATAGGACTGCTGTTCTGAAAATATTTGATAATTTGTCATAAATGCTTAATGAAGATCATACCATTCAAAACCATCCATCCTTGGAAGCCTGTGCTGTTCTTTGGGTCCTTCACTTCCATCTTCATAGCGATAAAGTTTCGAACACCGTTCCTTCATCAACATTTTCATTTCATCCACTACACGCCACGCAGAGAGAATTTCTGAAAAGCTTAAAAAATGAAGCCTCTTCCCATCCAATACATCCAAAAGAAGCGAACCATGTTCAGGGAGACATCCGTCAATATTACAAGCAATTGAGTCCGCAGTCGTAATGGATTGATAACGAGAAACACCTTCCTGTAGGTTCACCAATTCAATATTGATTCTTGGTTCCGGATGAAATTCAATGATAATTCTATTGGGCTGTTCTTTCTCATCTTGAAAAGGAAACTTTTTGAGCTCAATAGAAATATATGTATGTTTTTCGTGCAACTTTTTTCCAGTACGTATATATATAGGAACTTTGTACCAATTTTCTTTATCAATAAACATGCGTACCGCTGCAAATGTTTCAGTAGTAGAAGTTTTTTTCACTCCCTCTTGAGAACGATAACTTTTGTATTGTCCTAAAACAACATTGTCATCTTCTGCCGGACAATCAATGGCTTCAATAACGTTGTTTTTTTCCCTTTTGAGACTCTCAGAACTTAACTTATTCGGAATAGTCATAGTGGTAAGCGCAAAAATTTGCAAAAGGTGTGACTGAATCATATCGCGTACAATACCCACATGCTCAAAATATCCAATTCTGTGTTGTACACCAACCTCTTCAAGCGCAGTTATTTGTATATTTGCAATTTCGCTCCCCCGTATAATGTTGGACAAAATTCTATTGGAACGACGCATATTTAAAATAGACTGTACTGAAGATTTCCCTAAATAATGATCCAATAGATAAAACTGTTCCTCCCCAAAGTGTTCAGACACATAGTGAAAAAGCGCCTCTGCACTCTTGTAGTCATGACCAAAAGGTTTCTCTATAACCAAACGGATATCTTCATTTTTATTCTTTCTTGACTTAGAAAGGTTCGTGATAATAGGGTGAAAAACAACGGGCGGAACAGAAAAGTATGCAATATGTGACATCTCCTTTTTTGAGAGTGATTTCAAAAAAGTTCTATATTCTTGAAAACTTTTTAATTCATTATATTGCCCGGAAAAATAATGAACATGGGAAAGAAGTTCCTTGAGAACGCTTGGTTTAACATTTTCATTGGTATACTCTTGAATACTCTTCTCAACTTCTTTACGAAATTCGTCTTGTGTCTTCTCTGAACGCGCAAAACCCACTATAAAATAATTCTGTGGAAATCTTCCCTGACGCGCCAAGGTATACAATGCTGGAAAAATTTTGATTTTTGCAAGATCTCCGGAAGCGCCAAAGATAGTGAGAATAAATGATTTTTTTAATTTTGGAATCATATGGAAAGTTATTGAATGGATTGTGTTTTATTCCCACTGTGTATGATAAATACCGGGTTTGTCATCACGCTCATAGGTATGGGCACCAAAATAGTCTCGTAGTCCTTGTATGAAGTTGGCTGGCATATGTGCAGCTGTCATATATTCATAATAGTATAGTGCAGAAGAGAATGCAGGGAGTGATACCCCATTTTCACTCATATTTCCAACTAAAAATCGTAAATCCTGAATATTTTTTTTCATAATGCCGGCAATGGACGGAAGAGCAAAAAGGTGCTGAGACCGATTTTTTGTTTTTTGGTAAGCTTGATTCAATACATGGAGCAATTCTGCTCGAATAATGCATCCACCCTCCCAAATTCTTGAAACTTCTTTCATATCGATTTTCCACCCTTCCTCTTTTGCTGTTTTTGAGATGAGATGATAGCCCTGAGCATAAGAACTTATCATAGCGGCATACAAAGCATTCTCTAAATGTTTTTCAAATTTTTTCCTTGAAACCGCCTTTATTTTTTTCTTTGAGGCATACATTTGAGAAAGAGAAACGCGCAAATCTTTTTCACTTGAAGTAAATCGAGCAAACACCGCCTCTGTAATAGTTGAGATGGTCACACCACGATCCAGTGCATCCAAAGAAGCCCATTTTCCGGTTCCCTTTTGTGAAGCCTTATCAAGAATATGATAGACAAGATATGGTGATTTTTTATCAATATCATCTTTTTTCGTCAAAACAGGCACTGCTATTTCAAATAAAAATGATTGAAGTTTCCCCTTATTATATTTTTGAAAAATTTTTGCAATGTCACCGGAGGAAAGTTTGTATACTGTCCTTAAAATTTCATACGTTTCAGCCATAAATTGCATAACCGCATATTCAATTCCATTATGAACCATCTTTACATAATGTCCAGCCGCATCGTTTCCAATATGTGCAACACAGGCCCCACCTGAAAAATCCCGTGCAGCAATCTTGCTGAGAATAGGCTTTACTGCCTTCCACGCCTCTTTTGAGCCTCCAGGCATCAGTGAAGGTCCATGAAGGGCCCCTTCTTCACCACCGGAGACTCCACATCCCATAAATAAAATACCCTTTTCTTTCAATGCAGCTTCACGACGTTGCGTGTCTTTATAATAAGAATTCCCTCCGTCGATAATGATATCTCCCTTTTGCAAAAATGGGAGTAATGATTGGATCACCGCGTCGACAGGATCCCCTGCAGCTACCATTATCATTATTTTTCTTGGTCGATTCAAAGATTTTACAAACTTTTGAAGACTCTCAAACCCTTTAAAATTTCCTTTAAATTCTTGTAAAAAATGTTCTGTTTTATCAAAACTTCTATTATAAACAGAAACAGAAAAACCACGGGATTCAACATTTCGTGCCAAATTTGATCCCATCACAGCAAGCCCAATGAGACCAAAGTCCGAAAGATTATTTTTTTTCATAAAGTATATAAAATATATCAAGTTCTTTTATAGTCGTCTTCAATTCTTACAATATCATCCTCTCCAAAATATGTTCCTGTTTGAATTTCAATAAAAACCATGGGTTCGTTCCCGAAGTTTGCTACTCTATGCTTTTGTAAAAGTGCCACATCCACGGAATCACCAGCTCGCTTTGTATATTCTACGTCATCGAGTGTAACGGTAGCCACCCCACTTACAATAAACCAATGCTCTGACCTTTTTTGGTGATATTGATAGCTCAGTCTTTGAAGAGGATTTACATGAATTTCTTTTACTTTACATGTTGGTGATGAAAGCAAGACAAACATGTGTCCCCAGGGTCTTACAATTTTTTCCATACATTATGCTCGAGATAAATTTTTTCGAGTTAAATTTTTTGCCAACTCTACTCCTGGTTGGTTGAAGGCATCAATATTATAAAACTCACCCAAAAATGCTATAGATGCTTCAAATAGCATAAATAATGCTCCTACATGATAGGCATCCACCGTATCAATATGGATGGTAAGGTTTGGGACATCATATTTTGTATATGCATTACAGGTTGCAATTCTTTCAACATCAATAAGCTTATTAAAACTAGCTCCTTTCATATACTGCAATTCAGGTAACTCTTTATGCAGCATAGGAATAGGAACTGTTTTGTGTAAATTTTTTACCGCAAGAACCATAATAAGTTTATCCTTTGGCCCTTCATTATACAACTGCGCCTGTGAGTGTTGATCCGTGGTACCGAGAGCCTTTACTGGGGTAATACCAACATTTACCATTTTTCCACTACGAGTTTTCTCTTTCCCAATACTTTCTGCTAAAAGCTGTCTATACCAATCTGCCATGAAAGCTAACTTTTGTGCATAGGGCATCATTACATTTATGGTCTTTCCCTTTTTCTCCAACAGGTATTGTGCACGAGCAAGCTGAAACGGAAGATTCTTCTTTGCATCTGTACTCAAAAAAAGATCCCGCATATCTCTTGCACCTTTCAAAAGTGACTTTGTATCCATTCCTGCAAACGTTGCAGGAGTAAGCCCAACCGAACTGAGCACAGAAAAACGTCCTCCTACGGGTCCATGAGGAACCATGGGAATCCCTTCTCTCTCATGAATCTCACGCAAAACTCCCTTTTCGGGATCCGTGATAAATAAAATATGTTTTTCCGGATTCAACTTTGCCTTTTTTATTAAATTTTTAAAATACATGTACTGAGAAATGGGCTCAGGAGTGGTGCCCGATTTTGAAACAATGAGAAAAAGTGTTTTGGGAAGGTCTATAACATCCAAAATTTCAACCATCATGGTTGGATCAATATTGTCCAATATGTAAAGTTGTGGTACTTTTTTACTTTTTCTTTGTTCCTGAAAAAGATGCTGAAGAGACCTTTGTAAACAAATAGTACCCAACGCAGACCCACCAATCCCGCAAACCACGACATGTAAAATATCCTTATAATGCGAAGCAACTTCTGCAATTCTTTTCAGTTCATCCGTATCATCCACAATAGAATAAAAATTTTGGTTCCGTGAATGGACATCCGATAATAAATTTTGCAAATCTTTTTTAGAGGCTTGTAAATCCTTTTGTGCTAAACCATGTTGTTTAGCAACTTTGAAAGTATTTTTAAAATCAATGGATAGCATATATTATTATATTTATTCACCAAGTTTTTCCATGAGTTTTCCCTCTGAGTGTAATCTATTTAAATCATCAAAACCACCAATCAACTCCTCATCAAAAGTAATTAAGGGAACGGTTTGCCACTGATACCGCTCAATCAGTTCATCTCGAAGTTGAGTATCTTGTTCTACATCCACTTCCTCAAACGGTACGTGAAGTGCCTTTAAAAGCTCCTTTGCCTTTTTACAATAAGGACAATATGTTGTGGTATAAACTTTTACTTGTTTCATACAACTGCGCTATTTATTAAGAAAACGTATATCTACAAAATAAGATTTTGCATCTTTGGGATCAATAAAAACTTCAATCTCTTTTCCTATCTCCACATAAGACGATGGATCAAACCATACATGATCACTTTTCCACTGCATATTTTCATTGGTAAGTGGATTCAATCCTTCAACATATATACGATAGGGACTTTGACCATTTATTTTGTATGTTGTATCCACTTCAATATGATGAACTTTGCCCGAAACCCTTTGACCAAATGAAAACAAATATTCAACTTGTTTTTTTCTTCTTCGAGTAAAGTAAATCCCCACAAAACCAATTCCCCCAAAAATTAATCCGAAAAGCCCAAAAACCAATGGGAAAGTAAATTTACTTCCAAAGTCATTTACACGTGCACCATAGGGTTTATCCTTAGCATATACAACTTCAACTTTATCACCCACTGAATAACTTGAAGGGTTTGAACCGGCATTAGAAACAAAAGTAATACTCTCTCCATCCGTAGTTTTAAACTCAACTTTTGGAGCATAATATACGGTTCCATCCTCTGAATCTTCTCTCGAAACAATTTCAGTAACCTTCCCCGAACTATAAATCCCATTCTGAAAAAATGTATAAGTATTCCATGCAACCACCCCCGCAACCCCGAAAAACAATAGACCAAAGAGACTAAAAAGAATAAATATAAAATTTTTTGATTTTTTCATAAATACTAATTTAAAGCACCAATAAGTTTATTCCAATCATCTGCAAAACGTGCAAGTCCTTTGTCGGTAAGATCATGGTGTATATCATACTGGGTCCAATCCTCATCCAACTGGATATCTAAAAAATCAAGATCTTCTCTCTCCTGTGTATCATAGACATAATCTCCACCCGGAATAGGCAAATCATGTTCCGCCCATGCAAGAAGTATATCTTTTGGAGCGGTAATGATATCTACCCCAAGGGCAAGCGCATACAAAAAGTGATCCAAATTTCGTACACTTGCAACTAAAATTTCAACATGGCTATCTCCATCACGATACATCTGAATCACATTTTCAATAAGACTCATACCATTTATTCCAATATCATCCAATCGTCCAACAAAAGGAGAAAGAAAAACATCCCCTTTTTGTGCACCCACGGTTGCAGCATAAACGGCAGCAGACTGCTGCTGTGAAAATATTAAAGTCATATTTACACGTCCATGATCCTCTTGAACAAACTGCTCCGCTGCTTCAAGACCAGCTGAGATAGTGGGAAATTTTATGTGACCATTTGGGATCCAAGTATTCATCTCTCTAGCTTGAGAAAGCATCTCTTCTGAGGAAGTATCTGCATCTGCGTATACCTCAATAGATACGGATCCTTCTGGTACCATCTTTGAGATTTCTTGTACGACTCCTTTATAAAAATCATTTACTTCAACACTCGTGAGGCTTTGACCTGATGCTATTTTTTCTTGCATCTGTGGGTTTTTTGCAACCAAAGAAGGGTTGGTTGTTTGCCCATCCAAAAATCCAAGCTTCTCCATCACTTCTTTGGTATCAAGGGGATCACCACTATCTAAAAAAATTCGTGTTTTAAGGTTTTGTGGACGCATAAACGCACAGTTAAAATAAAATAAATGTATTCCTACTATACAGTAAAATACATTTGAAGTATAGCACAAAGAAAAAAAGGGGCCCACTGTGGAAAAGCCCCTTTTATCCTAGATGCTCACGGTGTTAGAAGTACCTGACAAAAACATACGCCGTACAGATAAGCAGTGATACTATGGTCATAGGAAGTGCTACCTTCATGTACTTTCCAAAGCGAATACATTCTCCTTCTTTTTCTGCAATACCTTTCACTACTAAATTGGCTGAAGCTCCAACAAGCGTTGCATTTCCTCCAATGTCGGCACCAAGCGCAAGCACCCACCAAAGCACGGTAATATTTGCACCAGTAATAACTCCAATCTCTTTTATAAGAGGGATCATTGTAGCCACGAAAGGAACATTATCTACAACCGCAGAAAGAACTGCGGAACCCCATAACACAATGAGAGTTGTAAGTTTTATATTTCCACCTGTTGCAACAATGAGCTTTTGTGCCATCAATTCAATTACCCCAACATGTTCTATACCAGAAACCAGAATAAAAAGACCTATGAAAAAGAAAATCGTTATCCATTCAATCTCCTTTAAATGCACTTCAGGATCGTGTACGGTCAGTAACAGCAAAAGTGCTGCTCCCCCCATTGCCATGGTTGCGGCTTCAATCCCGGTATAATCATATGTCATAAAACCTATGATAATCAAACCAATAACAAATAACGATTTATACAACAATGGCCAGTCAGAGATTGCCTCTTTGGGATTAAACCTCATCACTTTTGCCCTATCTTCGTCGGTTGTCTTGAGTTCCTTTCTATAAAGGAAAATAAGCAACCCAGCCGCCACAATGCAAACTAAGAAAACAACTGGAGCGAGATTGTACACAAAATCATTGAAAGTCAAATTGGCCGCACTTCCAATAAGCGTATTTGGAGGATCCCCAATAAGTGTTGCAGCACCTCCAAAGTTTGAAAAAAGGATAATGCCAACAAGATAGGGATACGGAGAAACTTTTAGGTTATTGGTAATAACAAAAGTTACCGGAACCATGAGTAACACCACGGTTACATTGTTTAAAAAAGCGGAAAAAATTGCAACAATAAATGATAAAAAAATAAAAATTCCAATAGGTTTTCCCTTACAAAATTTCGCAACATACAATGCCATCGCCTGAAAAAAACCAGACTGCCTTGCAATACCCACCACGATCATCATTCCCACCAATAGTCCAATAGTATTAAAATCAATTCCGTCAATTGCTTCCTTCTGATTTAATATGCCAAGCATAACCATAAGGACAGCTCCCGTGATTGAAATAATCGTTCTATGTACCTTTTCTGTAATGATAAAAAGGTATGTGACTATAAAAACAGAAAGAGCAATAATGACAGCAAGGTTCATAAAATTTTTCCAAATATAAAGCCCTCGCAGAGAAGGAGGGAATGTATTGATATATTATTTTGTTTTTTTACCTTTCAGCACGTCTTCAACGGCTTTTTTAATGTCTGTTCTGTTTACATATTCATCGTCAACAACAGGCAATTGTCTAATGTGAAATTCAGAAAGAAGGGTAATGGCGACCATAAGACTACAATCTTCCTTTACTGTTTTTACTTTTTTGGTCATAAAGTTGGAAATTTTGTCATCCCGAACCGCATGTACCCGTTTTGCAAAAACGTCACTTGCCTCAAAACTTGCCAGATGACCATCTTCTTCCAAATAATCCGGTACGATATGTTTTATCATATCCCAACTGGAAAGGATTCCAACAACTTTGTTTTGCTCATCCAATACAACTACACCATTGGTTTTTTTACCAATCATAACATGGATAACTTCTTCAACTGTGTTATCCGGATGAACCGTTACCACCTTTTTCTGCATGTAATCTTTTACAATGTATTCCATATTATATGAAATATGACTAATCTTCCAACTGGAAGGGTATCATAGAAAAACATCTTTTTCAAGACCACTTTTATTTTCCACGGTTGATATCTCGACGCATAAAAAGAGATATAGCCCAGTCAACTCCTACCTTTATACGTTGTTTCCAAGTGATAAGTTTCATCCAATAAATCGTTCTCCACACCCACCACATAAAAGGTCCTTTTAATTTGAGTTTCCCAATGGTTCCGGCGGCATGCAGTTTTCCAAGAGAAAGCAAAATTCCCTTTGAGTGAAAAGAAAAAGGCTGTGGTGCCACACCATTGATGAGTGCCACAATATTTTTTGCAGCCTGTTTGGCTTGTACTACGGCAACCTGCGCCAAAGCAGGAAGACATCCATCCTCTGTTGGGAAATAAGCCATGTCCCCGAGTACAAAGATGTCTTTCTGATTTTTTACTTGTAAAGTGGGTTCTACCACAATTTTTCCCTTCTCTTTTTCTATATCTTGATCAAAACCAAGCGAAACAGGAGACACACCAGCTGTCCAAATAGCTGTTTCTGTTTCTATGCAATTTTCTCCAAAAAAAATTCCTTTTTTAGTAATTTTTTCTACTGGAGTATTTAAAAGAAGTTCAATTTTTTCCCTTTTTAACGCTTTTTCTGCCTCAACACGAACAAAATTGGGGAAACCCGGAAGAATCTGTCCGGTAGCTTGAATCACAAAAATACGAACATTTTTTATTACTTCAGGTTTATAATAACGTGACAGCGTCCCAAAAATAAATTCAGAAATTTCTGTTGCTAACTCGATTCCTGTAGGCCCACCACCAATAATGGCATAGGTAAGTAATCTCTTTTTTTCTTCTTTGTCTTCAACTGCGCCTGCTTTTTCAATTGTATCAATAATTTGATTTTTAAGTGCAAAAGCATCTTCAAGCGTCTTGAGAAAATAGCTGTGCTCAAGAACTCCTGGAATTCCAAAAGAATTCGTCTGTGATCCAAGAGATATAACCAGATAATCATAGGATATATCCCCTCCTTTTGTCTTTACTATTTTCTTTTCACATGACACCGATTCCACCTCCGTTTCATGAAACTCTGAAAGACAACACCCAATGCTCTCCCGAATAGGATGAACGATGTCATCTGAAGAAATACCACCTGTTGCAACTTCATGTAACAAGGGAGTAAATAAAAAATAACTAGTTTTGTTGACTAAAACAAGTTCAATATTCTTATTTTGGTGGAAATATTTATGTAAATACTTATATGTATATATTCCAGCAAACCCTGCCCCCAAAATAACAATCCGTTTTTTTTGCATATATTTATCTCAAGCCTACCAGTCTATAGACTTCCTTGAGTGTTTTATCGGCCACTTTTTGTGCACCTTTAGCCCCTTCTTTCAATATTGTAAGAACACGCCTTTGATTAGATAAATATTTTTTTCGTTCCACTCGAAAATCTGAAAATGTATCAGAAATTATTTGCGCCAAATCCTTTTTAAGATTTCCATACTGGATTGTCCCATCCTTTTCCTGTTTGAGATACATCTCATACACATCCTTTTCTCCAAATTCTTTCAATAAACCAAGCAGATTTTGCACACCCTGCGAACCCATGCCTCCCTCACTTGCCGTAACCGCTTTTTTCAGTTTATTTTGAATCACCTCAGGATCATCACAAAGAGCAATATAATTTTTTTCTCCATGACTCTTACTCATTTTTTTATCTGGTTCCTGCAAACTCTTTACCCTTGGGATATTGGTAAGTACAACCTCAGGAAGCGTAAAGTAGTCACCATACCTACCATTAAACCAACGAGCAATAGAGCGGGTAAGCTCCACATGTTGTACCTGATCCTCCCCCACGGGAATCCTCTGACTTTGATACAACAAAATATCTGAAGCCATAAGTGCAGGATACGTCAAAAGTCCTGCGTTAATATTTTTCATTTGTCTTGAAGACTTGTCTTTGAACTGGGTCATCCGTTCAAGTTCTCCAAGCGGTGTAATACAGTTGAACAACCACGCAAGCTCCGTATGACCGGTAACATGTGACTGAACAAATAATGTTGTTTTCTTAGGGTCTATACCCGCGGCTAACAGTTCTATGGCAAGATTCAGTGTGTTTTTTTTCACTTCTTCTGCTGACTGATTTCCCGTAAGTGCATGTAAATCTACAATACAAATAAACATCCGGTATTTTCCGGAATTTTGTAGATCCACCCAATTTTTAACAGCACCCAAATAGTTTCCTATATGTAGATTCCCTGTTGGCTGAATGCCCGATATAAGTATTGGTTTTTTTGTCATATGATATTTTTCTATGCACCAAGAGTATCACAAAAAAAAGCTTCGTTCAAGGAACTACACCAGTTCCTCCAAACTCACTACATTTTGTCCTGCCCACTTATGTGCAGGCAAAGCAACCACTCCTTTCCCAACAACAACGATATCTTTTTTTTTCAAATGGTACTCCACAATAATATCCAATAGATAAGTAAGCAAACCAAATCTATTTGGTTCGTCCGTGAACTTATCCAGTAAATCATATTTTTCTAACTCTTTTTTTACCGCATCTTGATGGAAAATTTCAATTTTTTTTATCCCTGAAATACAAAAATCATCCAGTTCATAATCAAGACCATAGATATGATCCACCGCCCCCTGGACGAGAAGTTCCGTATATAAAGCCTTTGGATATGCAGTAAAAATAAAAATTTTATCAAACTTTTTTCGTAAACGAGAAAACAGTTCTTTGATATTTTCCCTTTTATTTTCTTCCCAAAAATCAGAACAATTACTCAAAAACTCCCCCTCTTCTTCTCCTCCTGCGGCTACATCAAAAACTTCTAGAAGGAAATGAGGTCCTCTAAATTTTCCTTCTTCATACTGTCTATCCAAAACCAAAAAAGAAGAAAGCTTATTCCTTTGCTTTGATAAAAATCCATAGAGATTGGGACTGCCCACCCTCAATAGGGCTGAATTGGAAAATATGGCCAAAACTTTCATTTTTTATTGCTTAAAAATCTCTTCACTTATTATAGTACGGACAGAAAAGAAGCATGTCAAGTAAAAAAAAACTCCTTTTTCAAGGAGTTTTCTCATATAATTTTTTAGACTTCTATAACCACCGGAAGAACCATTGGTCTTTTTTCCGTACGAGTAAGGATAAATTGTCCTATTTTATCACGGATATCGTTCTTCACTTGATTGGTATCTGCCCAAGTCAGTGGATCAGAATGAAGCACTAAATTCTTCACTTTGTGTCGAATATCTTCTATAAGTGTTCGATTATCTTTCAAAAATACAAACCCTCGAGAAATAATATCCGGATTTTGAATCAACTTTCCGGTCTTGGTATCAATTGTAGTAATGATAACAATCATGCCATCCTCTGCCAAAACCTGACGATCACGCAAAACAATATGCTGAGAATCTGAAATGCCAAGTCCGTCTACAAACACGTACTCTGTTGGAGCTTTTTCTTTCTGAACCTTCATCCCTTTATTTGAAAATTCAATGATGGTTCCGTTATCTGGCACTACCGTTTTCTGTTCATTAAATCCATTTTTTACTGCCAAACGCTGTGCTTCTTTGAGGAAATAGTGATTTGCATAGATTGGAATAAAATAATCTGGTTGTATCATATCAATAACTTCCAAAATATCCTGACGTGTCGCATGCCCTGAAATATGTACATCCATAACATCACCATGGTAAACATTATCACACTGTCTATAAATATTATCCTTCAATCTCTGGATGGTTCTTTCATTCCCCGGAATTACGGAAGAAGAAAAAATCACAGAATCATTTTTTCTAAACTTAATATTTCTATGTTCTCCACGGACAATTTTTGAAAGAACAGCCCTCTCTTCTCCCTGACCACCGGTACAAATAATAACTACTTCCGTATCCGGATAGTCATCAATTTTTCGTACATCTATGAGTACTCCTTTTTTGGGGTTCACATATCCAAGCTTTTTTGCAAGTTCAATATTTACCTTCATGCTGTATCCATCCAATGCCACTTTTTTCCCAAGTTGACTCGCAGCCTCAATAATCCATCGTACACGTTCTACTTGAGATGCAAAAGTTGCGACCACAATACGACCTGGAGCATCTTTGAGGATGTTATAAATATTTTCATACATTTCCTCATAGGTTCCATGACTTTTATTGTTGGTAGCACCAAGACTTTCTAAAAGAAGAATCCTTGGGCTTTTCAATTTTCGCAAACCGGTATAATCAATGGCATGTTTTCCTTCATTGTCTCTTTCAAGCGTCCAGTCACCCGGATGAATGATCGTACCTTGAGGAGATTCAATGATAACTCCCATAGCATCCATAATAGAATGCTCCACCTGAAAAAACTTTACCACCAATTCTCCAAAACGCATGACATCATTGAGTGATTTTACACGAACGACCTTCAACTTTTGTGCGGTACCTTTTTTATAATCTTCTTGTCTATGCTTGATAAGTGAAAGAGTCAAATCTCGAGCCACAATAGGTGGATTTCCTAATTTTTCTAAAATGATTGGGGCAGCCCCAATGTGGTCCAAGTGACCATGAGTAAATATCACTGCACGAATATTTTTTTCCTTTCCTTCCAAATATTTTGTATTAGGAATTATATAGTCAATTCCTGGCATGTCTTCTTCAGGAAATTGAACCCCAACATCAACAATAATAATATCATTATTGTATTCAAAAACGGTCATATTTCGCCCAACCTCTTCACATCCACCAATAGGGACAATTCGAAGAGTGTCTTTTTCTAACTCAGGAAGTTTCTTTTTATTTTTATAGGAGAATGAGTGATCTTTTTTGACTCGAGGTCTTTGCATGCGTGAAGAAGATCGTGCTGTGGATGCTTTTGAAGCATGATGGTACACCTTCTTTTGATCATCCCCTGTTGTTTCGGTAGACTTTTTCCCCCATGTACGAGTACTTGGAGTACTCGAGGTACTGCTTTTTCTTTTATCATTTGGTTGAGAAGCATAACTTCTTTTTCCGGAATTTTTTCGGATCATAACTTTGTTACTTGTGTATGAATTAAATAAATAATGGTCATGTCGGTAGTATCTCTACGCTCAACATGAACCATAAAAGGAATAACAGATAAGGAATTATGAATAAAGATTTTTCATCTCTATATCATCATTCGTAATCTATCATTCAATTTTTGGAGAAGAAGAAAATGTACTATGGCTTTGTGATTCAAGCCACTAAAATTGCCATTTCCCTTTTTCCTTTATATACCAAGATGTGACTCCACTGAATCGATCAGATGGTATAAATATACGTTGAAAGGTATACCCCTGAAGTTTATCCGTTGTGGCATAGGTATAGGTTGGCATGTATAAAAATACTGCCGGTACATCATTGAAAATCTTTTCTTGAATTTGTTTATAGATGTTTCCATATTCTTCAGGGTCAGAGGTTTCCCGTGCACTTCCAAGAAGTTTGTCCACTTCATCACTGGCATACAAGGAAAGATTCAGCCCCGGGTACTTTGTCTGTGAGGAATGCCAGAATGGATACAAATCCGGATCACTTCCTACAATCATACGATAAAGGAGAACATCATAGTCTCTATCTTTTAAGACGTCCTTTACCATATTTTTTGCTGGAATAAACTCTAGTTTTGTTTTTACTCCTATTCCTTGCCAAAATCCTGCAATCATTTGTGCTGCTTGACGATATTCTTTGGTATCTGCCGTCACCAGTCGAATCTCCAAAACATTTTCTTTTTTATCCTGCCTATAAAAGGTTTGAGCTTCTTGCAACTCGGTATTCAGTTGATTTTCGACTTCCTTTTTAGCTTCCTCCCGCAAACTTGCAAGCTCTTCTTCAGTAGATGAACTCGCTTTCTGAGACTTATCCCACTCTTTCAACCGTTCTTCCAATAACGTTTCACGATACGTATCTCCAGAAATTTTTTCCCATGACTCCTCTAAAAGATCATTAGCTTTTTCCACGGAATAATCCCTCGTTTTCATCTCGTCTGTGCTATATCCCGGAAATCCTGGCAATATTGGTCCATGAATGACCTGACCATTGTCCCCAATGGTACTTCGCATGATCCTTCTCTTATCAAGAGAAAGTGCCAGTGCCTCTCGAAGTTTTGAATCTTTGAGAGCTGGTAAATTCTTTTGATTAAAGAAGAGTGCAGTATATTGTGGGAGCTGCAACGTATGCAATACAATATGCTTTCGTTCCACCTTATCCTTGAGGTCATATGGAACAAAATCTAATCCATCTACTTTTTGCTCACGCATTGCCTGTATAGCTCCATCCAGACCATCATAATCTCCAAAAAATTCAAAAATGAATTCATCAAGGTACGGTTTGGTTGCAAAATAGTTTTCGTTTCTTGCTAAAGTATAACTCAAAATGTATCCAGCATCGTTTTTTTTGAGCTTTTCAAATTGAAAAGGCCCCGTTCCAATTGGTTGTAGATTTGATTTTGCCAAACGAATTCTATCTGGCCCCACATCTGACCAGATATGTTCTGGAATAATCCCAACAGTAAGACTGGAAAGAAATGGAGCAAATGGTTCACTCAAAGTAAACTGTACCGTTTTTGGATCAGGTGTATCGATAGCTACTCCTTGAAAACTTACCATCAAGGGGCTATTCACTTGTGCATTTTGAATTGTTTTTATTGCAAACGCGACGTCAGAGCTGGTAAACGGCTCACCATCATGCCAAACAACATTGTCTCGAAGAGTAAAGGTATATACTTTTTTATCCTCACTGACTTCATAGCTTTCTGCAAGATCGGTAATCAATTTTTGATTTTCGTCATATTGCATCAACCCATTAAACACAAGCCTACTAATGTCTGAATCAACATTATTGAGACTTGCAAACAATGGGTTAATCAGTTGTGGTGAACCAACAACCGCTTCTCTATACTGACCACCTTGTGCCGCCACATGAACTCTCTTTGAGTCAATGATACCCACCGTAAACCATACCAACCCTACTAAAAAGACAACACTTGCTATGCGAAAAATAGTTTGCTCAAATGGAGACAAAAGACGCTGAATCTTTCCAAGCTGTTTGAGTGTTGGTACCCTTTTTTTATGAAGCCTCTGTAGAAGCTTAACATTCACATTATTTTTGTAAATGCTCTTATGGCTCCTCACACGCCTAAAATAGCGTTTCAAATGGTATACCGCCTTTTTGTAAAGATTTTTAAAAAGGTTCACAAGAGAAACAATAAAAATGTAAAATTTTGAAGAAGAAGATACCTTTGATTCAAAGTCTTATGCTAGGAAAAGCATGACAATCCCAATAGCAAAGAAGACAAGAGCCAAGATAACAGATGCCCTGTGGAGAAACAAATCAACACCTCGCTTGGTAGCGGCAATTCCGCCACCCGTTCCACCAAATCCAGCACCTAATCCATCTCCCTTTTGCTGTAAAAGAATTGCAGCAGAGAGTAGTATTCCAACCACGAGTTGTACAATAGTAAGTATCTGATTCATAGTACGTTTATTATACCAAAAAACTTTCAGTATTTCAAAATGTAATTTTTTCTGTGGCCATATAATACCTTTTCTTTCCATTTCTGTCAAGATAGCCCATACCTTGACAGGACATTTTTTGCTGTGTATAGTGTTTTTTGCATGTAACAACCAGGGAGCAGCACATGCACGGGCTCATCCTTGTAGTGGTGCTCGTTCTTGGAGCACTCTTCATGGGGAAGTTCATCTCCCCCATCCTGCATCAAGTCGCCCTCACGAAAACCCTCCTGGCCCACCCGGGGAAGGTACACACCATTTCTCATCCGGGCTCATGGAACCCTCGTAACTGGAAGATGCGCTACATTCGCATCCACCCAAATGAAGGACTTCCATTCTCCGGAAGGATCGGCTTCACCTTTCTGGGGAAGACCTGGTTCTTCGGGAAGTTCGAGGCAGAAGAGGGGGAGGATATCTACCTCCACACCTTCTTTGGACGTGGGAGCACGAGGTTCCTCGTCCACATCGAGATCCAAGGCGATCAAGAAATCATGATCGGCCTAACGGAGTCCATTGACACGTCCTTCCCTCGACGAGTCATTGAATTTCCCCCCACCATCTTCCAACGCATCGGAATCTAGGTCGAGCCCCCCGACCTTCCACACCCCAACTTGACATCAAAAATAATTCTTGCTATAATCGAGCCACTTGAAATAAGGTTATTTCCTATGAAAACAGAGACACATCCAGACGTACATCCAGTTGTTTTTATTGATACTTCTTGTGGAGTGGAGTTTATTACAACCTCTACCATGAAGTCAGATGAGACACGAGAAATTAATGGCGTTACACATTTTGTAATCCCTCTTGAAATTTCTTCTGCATCACATCCTTTTTATACTGGAAAACAAGTCTTTATCGATACCGCTCGCCGTGTGGAGAAATTCCAAGAAAAGATGAAAAAAGTGGAATCAGCTCAAGGAGAACGCAAAGGAAAAAAAGCAAAGCGAGCAGCAAAAGCAGCCGTAAAAGCGAAAAAGACTGAAAAAGAAAACGCTGAAGCGTAGGTACAAACAATAACAAACAGGCTTTTTTCAGCCTGTTTTTGTTTGAAAAAATAATGTATCATAGAGCTATGCTAGAAAAATACAAAGATATCAAAGAAAATTATCTTAAACTCCAAGAACAGCTTTCCGATCCAGCTGTTATTTCAGATAGTAAAAAACTTCAAGAGGTTTCCAAAGGATATAACGATATCAAGGAAACTGCAGAAAAAATTTCTGAACTTGAAAAAGCAGAGAAACAACTTCTTGAGACCAAAGAAATGATGACTCTTGATGAGAGTATGCGAGAACTTGGAGAAATAGAAGTTGAAACCCTTCAAAATTCTATTTTCTCTTTGGAAGAAGAACTCCGACAAATGACCCGTCCTACCGATCCTATGGACAAAAAGAATGTTATTGTGGAAATACGAGCCGGTGCAGGGGGAGATGAAGCAGGACTTTTTGCCGGTGACCTTTTCCGTATGTACTCACGTTATGCAGAAAGAAAAAAATGGAAAATTAATCTGATATCTGAAAGCCAAAATGACTCCGGAGGTTACAAAGAAGTTATTTTCTCTGTTGAAGGACAAAACATATACCGATATTTAAAGTATGAAATGGGAGTACACAGAGTACAAAGAATTCCAGAAACGGAAAAACAAGGACGCATCCATACCTCTACGGCCAGTGTTGCGGTATTGCCAGAGATTGAAGAAACAGAATTTGAAATACAAGACAAAGATCTGCGTATAGATACTTTTATGGCAGGTGGGAAAGGAGGACAAAGTGTCAATACCACATATTCTGCAGTACGTATAACACATGCCCCAAGTGGAGTTGTGGTACAGTGTCAGGATGAGAGATCTCAACTGCAAAACAAAATTAAAGCCATGAATGTTCTGCGAGCAAGACTCTATGAAATGGAACAAGAAAAACAGCAAGCAGAACTCGATGCAAAACGAAAAAGTCAGATTGGTTCTGCAGATCGTTCAGAAAAAATCCGTACATATAATTATCCTCAGGATAGAATTACCGATCATAGAATAAAAGAAAGCTGGAATAATATTACTTCTATTCTTGATGGTGACCTGGATGATATGGTTACGGCTCTTATGCAAGCGGACTACGAAAAGATGGATACTATCTAATTTTCCTTTCGTTATCAACTTTTTTTCAATCAAATGCTTTTCTTTATTATCCTCTTGGGATTCCTTCTACGATTTATTTTTCTCATAAACAGAGGAACTTTTTGGTTTGACGAGCTCTTTTCTGTTCACTTCAGTTCACTCCCTTGGAAGGAAGCACTGCAGATGTGGACCCTTGAGACAAATCCCCCATTCCATACGTTTTTTCTAAGATACTTTATAAAAATATTTTCTGACTCTGAAATAATTGTGCGTAGCACCTCTCTCTTTTTTGCATTGATAAGTATTTTTCTTCTTTATAAACTAGCTCTTCACCTTTTTGACAAAAAAACCGCCCTCTTTGCATCAACTCTTTTAGCGCTCTCGGGCACACATATTTTTGTAAGTACAGAAGCACGTGCCTACAGCCTCATTTTTATGCTCTCTATCTTTTCTTTTTTTCTTTTCTATACAATTTTTTATAAAGAAAATTTTAAAAAAAATTATTTTTATATATTTTCAATCGTGCAAACCTTGCTTTTCCTTTCTCATCTTACGATACTTCTTGTTCCTATAATACAGTTCCTTTCTTTGGCATCATTCCAGAAAAAAAAGGAGAACCTCTTACTCTTTTTGAAAGCACATATTTTTCCGATTCTCCTTTTCTTCATCTGGTTTGTTCCATCGGTCTTGGCTAAATGGAATCTTTCTACATTTAACGGATGGTTCTTCAACTATGATACAAAAATGGCAAATATTTTTACCACGTTTATTGCCTATTTTGTTGTTTCAGATGTCTCTTCATTTCTCCAAACATTGATAATCCTTTTACTTCTTGGGCTTCTTTTCTTTTTATACCACACTTTTTTAAGGAAACCCGCTCTGCGTCCGATTCTCGTATCCCTTATCCTTTGGGCATTTTTTCCAGCCTTACTTTCCAATCTTTTGGGTATCTATGTCCCCAAATATTCACTTTTTGCACTTCCCGCACTTTATATTCTTATCGGGTATGCGATTTCACACATTGAAAATTCTACTTTACGACGAGCCTTTTTTTTAGTAATTTGTTTTCTTCATCTGGGTCCCCTGCTTGCACTTGTGTCCACTCCAGTGTATTCCGCATATAAGCATACGCAATACATTGAAAAACATGAAACAGAAAATAGTCTGGTCATGACGCTTCCTTTTCAAGAATCCCTTGTCCTCTCTCGTTACTTTAAGGGACATTCTCCTGTTATTGGATTTTATCCATACCCTGACCAAATGTCCCTTAATGAACGAATTGTTCGGCATAATTGGCAGTCGGCACCAATAGATGATGAGAAACTTGATGCGCTCATGAAGAGATACATTGCCAGTAAAAATATTGTTTTTTATACAACCTATCAAAAGAAAGATGATATGATCTACGACTGGTTTATAAAAAATGGCTGGACTGTTCAAGAAGGACCTGTCGCAGGAAATTACGTGTCTATATATTTATTTGAATTTCATGCGCCAGAAAACCATTAAACAACTTTTGTCTCAGGCAACCACAAAATTGGATAGGCTAGATGCAGAAATTCTTTTGGCATTTGTTCTAAAAAAAGATCGTATCTTTCTCTTCACTCATGAAAATGATCCTGTGACTTTTTTTTCAAAATTAAAATTTTCCTCTCTTGTAAAAAAACGCTTAAATCATGTTCCTGTTGCACAAATTCTTCAAAAAAAAGAGTTCTATGGAATACCTTTTTTGGTAAATAAACACACACTTATTCCAAGACCAGAAACAGAAGAAATGATTGAAATCATTTTCAAAAAGTTCAAAGAAATTCATGAAAAAAAAATATTTTTTTTAGATGTTGGAACGGGCAGTGGATGTATTCCCATTGCAGTTTCAAAAACGCTATTCAATGAAGCAGACGCTTTAAAAAAATCTCTTCAATTTTTTGCTTCAGACATTTCAAAAAAAGCACTTGCCCTTGCAGAGAAAAATTCCAAAATACAGCAAACTCCAATAACTTTTTTTCATGGAGATCTCCTCGATCCGTTTGCAAAACATATCAAACAGAATGATATCACACTTGAATCTTCCTTTCTTTTTGTAACCGCGAATCTTCCCTACCTCACAGATGAGCAATTTCACTCTGAAGAATCAATACAAAAAGAACCTAAAAGTGCGCTTGTCGCAGATGACTCTGGTCTCGCATTCTATAAGAAGCTTCTTTTCCAAATTCATACATTTGTCAACTCCAAACCATGTAGGGTATGGTGTATTATGGAAATAAATCCTGAACAAGCAAAACCCCTTGAGATATTTACATCCTCTCTTTTTCCAAATGCCAGAATAAAAATACATAAAGATCTTTCTTCAAATGAGAGATTCCTATCCCTTAGCCTGTAGTATATGCCCATATTTTACAATGCTCATTTTGAACAAATAGAAAAACCAAACCATAAGCCAGTACATATTCGTGCAGCAGGATATGCATTTATAGAACAAGAAGATAGTGTCCTTTTGATGAAACCTACGTGGTCAAAATTTTTTGAATGTCCCGGAGGAGGTATTGACCCAGGTGAATCGGTTATTGAGGCTGTTATCCGAGAATGTAGGGAAGAAACAGGATATGATGTAGAAGTCAGCGATATCACTCCATTTACCGCCACAGAAAGTTTTTACGTCTCTCCGTCAAATGGGGAATTTTACCAAAATTATGGACTTTTTTTTACTGCAAAACTTCTCAACAATATACAAGATAAAACTGCTATTTTTGAATATGAAGTTGATATGTTAAAATGGATACCAAAAAAAGATATTACCGAAGATATTATCCATCCAACACATTGGAAGGCACTAAAAATTATACTGAACAAATAAGAGGAACCCTATGGCATTTCAACCACGCATGATACGAGGAGAACGTGCTGAACCATTTCCACAAGCAGATGTTGTTCGAGAAACCATTTTTGCAATAAGTGAAATAACTGAAAAACGCATTTTTACAGAAGCAGAAATACTTGGACTTATTGAACAGATAGCTTCTGAAGAAGGATATAAACTCAAAGACCTCCGTGTCAAACAGAAAGGCTATGATCAGAATGGAAACCTTGTTACCTTAATTGTTGTAGTCACACCAGAAAAAGCAAGATCACTTGGGGATGGAGAAACCGAATATGGCTATGTTCTTAAAGGGCGTCATGGTGGAAATTTTTCGGATACAAGTGTTCTCTACCGTACTTATAATATTTCCGATACTGACTACTGTGCAGGAGGAATTGTTGGCGAATATATAAATGACGCATGGGTCATTACCCCACACGCCATGTCACATAAAGTTACACTTGAACCTTTAGATGAATCTTGAACAAATATTTTACTCAAACTCTATGTCTGAAGTTTGAGGAACGATAGTAATCCAAATTTTTCCCGGATGAAGTGCTATTTCTTTGTCCTGTGCATCAAAGAAGCGAGTTCTCTCTTTTCTTCCTGTCTTTTTCCAAGTCCCCTCAATAACTTTTCCATTTTGGAATATAAGAACGTCTCCCTGACCAATAGTCTCTATTTTAAGACGCCCCACATCATCGATTACCTGAGCCTGTACACTCTCTACGATAAGTGTGTCGGCAACAAAGGTTTCAGAATTGCCTTTCTCCGTTCTCTCATAGGTATTTTGGTCTTTTTGATATTCCCAAATTGGTTTGTAATAGGGTGATGAATACGTAATCTCCAAAGATTGTGCACAATCTTCTAAGCACTCGGTGGTAGAACTCACAGAATTTTTTTCAAACACCCAAGACTCTATGATAGTTTCGGTTTCTCCGCCATATTGCTCCCATGCCTTTTTGAGAAGATCACTTGAAGTGTAGGCATTGTGTGGAGCAAAGCGTGATTGTGATCGCCAGAAAAACCATCCACGATAAAATTCATTGAGATCAAAGATTTGATAATTTTCAATGTCAATCAATGCCTCAGGAGATCCACCCACATGACCATACAGGGCTCCATCATATTCTGAAATCCAATCAAGATAATAGGGACGCGCACTTCGCACCGGTCCAATCTGATCAACGTCGGTATCCCCCTCAAAAAGAGCAAGGAAACGAGTTATATTCCCCTCCACTGGAGCCTCATACACGACAGAAGCTTTCTCTAAACCAGAAAGAGGTCTTGCATCAATATGATTTTCTATCATGACGGCACTTATGTGTTGTTGTTTTTCTTCAGCAAGACAAACTCCAGTAAGTGAATTCCTCCAAGGACAGCCATCTCCCTCCTGTGTGTTATGAGCATCCCCCAATGATACAATCACTCCTTTTTTGGGTGCTGAAGTTCCCATGATAAAGAAATATAAAAGAATACATCCAAAGAAAAAAATAAGTCCTGCAATAGTGAACAAAACGGTACTTTGGCTTATTTTTTGTGTGGAAATTTTTTTCATAATGTACGAACTATATCATAAAATCATAGAAAAACTCAAGAAAAAAATCCCGGGGATACCGGGATTTTTTTCTTCAGGCCAATCTTATTTCTTGTCCTCTGATTCTTCTTCTTTCTTTCCTTTCTTCTCAACCTCAACGTTCTCTACACTTGTAACGGCATTTTCACTATCCATAGCATCCAATTGCTCTTGGGTAAGTGGAGGAATCACTTTTGCTACCACTGTATCTGGTGCATCCGTAATAGTAATTCCTTCTCCGATGTTAATGTCTCCAATTTTAATGACATCATCAAAGGTTGCAAGAGTAGAAAGATCAATCTCAAAACTTGACACCAATGCTGTTGGCAAACATTTCACATTAACCATATCTACACCGGTAATCAAAGTACCACCCAATGTCTTTTCTGCAGGAGCAACTCCCACAAATTCAAGTGAAATACTTGCATGCATTTCTTCACCCATCTTAATCTGACGAAAATCTGCATGAATGATCTTATGCTTTACTGGATCCATTTGGATATCCTGGATAAGCACCTTCACAGGTTCCTTTCCGTCAATACTTAGATCAATCAAGCTTGATTCTCCAGCCTCTTCAAAAAGCTTTTGAAATTCTGCAAATGAAACATCTAAAGAAATGTTTTCAACTCCGTGACCATACAAAACAGCGGGAATTCTTCCTTCGCTTCGCAATTCTTCAGGTTTAATATCGGTTCGGCTCTTTACTTGAATAGCAAATGTCATACTTATTTATGAACTAAATGAATAAATTTTGTAGGATTTTGGTCCAAGCACTCCGAGATATCAAGTATCCTATCGAGAGTCACTGGGCCATTTTTTTGTATCCTGAGAACATCACTATGTTGAAGGTCTGTAACCAGTCCAAGAGAACTCATCCCTACACTGGAAATGACCACATAGGCCAAAATGGAGCGAGCACAGTCCTGACAACTCAGATGCAGCAGATTTGCCCCCGGAACCTGTTCCACAATGCGGATCTGCTCGAGTTTGTATTCTTGTGCACATACCGGGCACTCTTTGACTAATTTTAGCCCCAAGTTCCCTTCTGTCTTCTGAGGACGACTATTTTTATCTTCCATAAAAGTAGCAAAAATATAACAAATACACAGTTCTTTGTCAAGATCTGTACAGAAAGTATATCATGAATAGATTCAACGTCCAACTTTCCTACACCCCATGGAAATGCTTTCTGCCACAGCAATAAGCCCCATATTTGTAATGAGGGATGACCCACCGTAGCTTAAAAATGGGAGAGTGATCCCAGTAAGTGGAAGAACACCCAAAGAAGCCCCAATATTTATTATAATTTGTATCACAAATACAGAAAATATACCCAATAAGGTATAGGCCGAAAAATCATCGGAACAAATTTTTGCCAACCATACAATTCGTAAAAGAAGAATAGCATACAAAAAAATAACCATTGCAGCGCCAAAGAATCCTAATTCCTCACCAATAACCGAAAAAATAAAGTCGGACTGGGCTTCAGGGAGAAAATGTAACTGACTTTGAGACCCAAATCCAAGTCCCCTACCAAATCCTTTTCCAGAACCAATTGCAATAATTGACTGCGTTATATTATACCCAGATCCCAAAGGATCCCGATCCGGGTAGAGAAAAGTAAAAAATCGTTCCTTCTGATATTCTTTAAAAAGAAAAAACCATGCCACCAAAAAAATAAGAAGAACACCCCCTATAAGAAGAAGCATCTTTTTCTTTGGTACTCGTGAAAATATAAGAAGTCCAAACCAAATTCCTGAAAGTACAACCGCAGAACCTAAATCCGGTTGTAAAAGCACCAAACCAGCACATACGGCCATAAGCAGACCACTATAGATAACAAAGACCCATGTATCATGCCGCCTCCTTTGTCTACTTATCCAATAACTCAAAAATATAATAAGAGCAAACTTTGCAAGCTCTGCCGGCTGAAAAGAAAATCCAAAAAAACGAAACCATCCCCTTGTTCCACGGATATCAACTCCAAAAAAAAGTACCGCTACCAATGCCAAAACAGCAATTATATAAAAATATTTTGCGTACGATTCGTAAAAAGTTTTATGCAAACTTCCTCCAACAAAAACAAGAATAACTCCTATTCCAATAGATAATGCCTGTGTTGGAAAAAAGGTAAGTTTATCGGCACGAGAAATATCTATACTATAAACTGCCAAAAGACCAATAATAGAAAGAATACACACCACCAAAAACATTATCCAATCAAACTTGCGTGCAAACACCAAGAGTTTATTCCACATAAGACACCAGAACTACAGATCAATCTTCATGTAAACTGAACCATCAAAGACATTGGTTGTGGGTACAACTTCTATATCACTGACTGATGAAATTCCCGTTCCAAAACGAAGATCCAACTCTTTTATTTCAAATGAACGAAAGTTATCAATATACAAGGGAAGGATACCCACAAGTTGTTCACCATTTAACAACTTAACATAAAATTCTGCTTCGTAAAAACTATATGCAGTTTCATTGGTGACTGAAAAACGTATACTATTATTTTGTAAACCACTTCCCTGTGTACCGGCCTGAACAAAATGAAAATCTGAAAGTGAGAATGTATCTCGCGCTTTTGTATATTCAATAGCATCTGGGATATCATGCGGATCAACCCGCCTCCATTCTACTTTTTGAATTTCCAGTCTCTCACCAAAAGGGAAAAAATCTTCTTGATGACCAAAAAAAGTTATAAACCTTTCCGCACCTGGAGGTAGCACTGCCTGAGAAACTTCTGTTGCACCACCGTTGTATACAAAGCGGTAGGTAATGCGTGCAATTTGTTTTTTGTTTGGATTGGTGACTTGTGCAAGAAAATCATATCGATCCTGTGTATGTGAATAAATTTCAGCCGGACGAATCCGAAGATTTTCTACAACAATTTTGTCATGAAGGGTACTAAAAGACTGAATCTCTGCAACTTGCAACTGCAAGTTTGTTTTATCTTGGAAATAGCCACTCAAGAAATACACAGCAAATCCCCCAACGCCATATATTCCCGTTACAAGGCAAAAAAAGATAAGCAAAGAGAGACCAATTTTTTGCAATAAGAGTTTATGACGAACATACCAGGTTGCTGCTTGTAACTCAGCATTGGTAAATTCGCCTGACGGATCTTTATATTCTGAAAATTTATTATGAAACATTTTTGCAATTATTATCTTGTAATTATTATACCTAAAAATCGCATAAAAACAAAGGGTTGATTGTACCCCCCTTTCATGGTATACTTTTCCTAGTTTTTCTGAAAAATATAAACTAATACTATTCCCTCCCCTATGCCAGCAAAAAAGATGGAAAAGAAAAAAACCGGCGCCACAGCACCAAAGAGCGATTATAGCGCAAAGAATATTAGCGTCCTTGAAGGTCTTGAAGCCGTACGAAAACGTCCTGGAATGTACATTGGTTCTACTGGTGTTCGTGGTTTGCACCACATGATCTGGGAAGTCGTGGATAACTCATTTGATGAGGCCATGGCTGGCCACTGTGATCAGATCACCATTAAGCTCTTGCCCAACCATTGGATATCCGTGACAGATAATGGTCGTGGTATTCCGGTTGACATACACCCAAAAAAGAAAATTTCTGCTCTAGAACTCGTTTTGACCACCCTCCATGCTGGAGGAAAATTTGGAGACAGTGGATATAAAGTTTCTGGAGGACTTCATGGTGTGGGTGTTTCTGTTGTAAATGCTCTGTCTTCTCAAGTCAAAGCAGAAGTTCATCGCGATGGAAAAATTTGGATTCAAGAATACAGTTATGGAAAAGCAAAAGCCAAAGTTAAACCAATAGGAAAGTCTACAGGAACCGGAACGATTATTTCATTCCTCCCAGATGATAGCGTTTTTGATACCATAGATTTTTCCTGGAAAACCATTATTGATCATTTGCGTCAGCAAGCCTACCTCAACAAAGGTGTGGATATTACGATTATTGACCAAAGACCAGAAGAAGAACGTGCCGCAGATTCTTCTGCCATGAATCTCGTTGACAACTCATACCGCTTTTATTTTGAAGGTGGTATTGCCAGTTATATAAAACACATCAACAAAAATCGTGAACCAAAACACGAAAATATTTTTTACATTGAAAAGAAAGTTGATGAGATTGCTATTGAAATTGCTTTTCAGTACACCGATGATTACAATGAATCTCTTCACTGTTTTGCCAATAATATTACCAACCCAGGTGGAGGTACCCATGTTGCAGGTTTCCGAAGTGCTTTGACACGAACACTCAACAGTTATGCAAAGAAAAAAGGAATTTTGAAAGAAAAGGACGCCGCACTTACGGGTGAAGATGTTCGTGAAGGTCTAACGGCAATTATATCTGTAAAAGTCCCTGATCCACAGTTTGAAGGACAGACCAAAGATAAGTTGGGGAATCCTGAAGTAAAGCCTGCGGTGGAATCTGTATTTGCAGAAGCCCTAGAAATCTTTTTGGAGGAACATCCAAAAGATGGTGAGGGAATTGTTGGAAAATGTCTTCTTGCTGCACGCGCAAGAAATGCCGCACGCATTGCACGAGACTCCGTCCTCCGTAAAGGAGCTCTCGAAGGAATAACACTCCCAGGAAAACTGGCTGACTGTTCCAGTCGTTCTGCTGAAAGTTCCGAACTCTATATTGTAGAGGGAGACTCTGCTGGAGGATCTGCAAAACAAGGACGTGATCGTCATTCACAAGCAATTTTACCACTTCGTGGTAAAGTATTGAACGTAGAACGTGCTCGTCTTGATAAAATTCTTGCCAACAATGAACTCAAATCTTTGATCATTGCATTGGGAACAAATATTGGAGAAATGTTTGATATTTCCAAACTTCGTTACCACAAAATTGTGATCATGACGGACGCTGATGTTGATGGTGCACATATCCGCACACTGTTGTTAACACTTTTCTTCCGATACTTCCCTGAACTCATTGCAGGAGGCTATCTCTACATCGCACAACCTCCACTCTACAGTATAAAGCTCGGGAAAAAATTAGAATACTTTTACAATGAAGAAGCACTCAATACATATCTTGAAAAAGCTGGTTTGGATATTAGTGTTGTGGAAGAATCAGAAGGTGAAGAAGCAATGGAAGAAGAGTCACCTGCAAAAAGTAAAAAGAAAATTAATCTTCAACGATACAAAGGTTTGGGAGAAATGAATCCAGAACAACTTTGGGAAACTACTATGAATCCGGAAAACAGACTTATGAAACAAGTAACGGTAGAAGATGCAGAACGTGCCAGTGAAGTATTCGATATTCTCATGGGTAGCGAAGTTGCTCCTCGTAAAAAGTTTATCCAAACACATGCAAAAAATGTAAAAAATTTGGATATATAAATGAGAAAAATTTTATCAAAAAAAATCTCGGGAAACCGAGATTTTTTTATTCTTACAAAACAATGGATATAAAAATTTTCTATGCATTGTTTTGTTTTGGTTCGGTGAGGAAAACCACCCTCCTTGTAGGTGGAATTCATACGTTTGAGAAGGGTTCTGATGCAATGCACCAGCACACGGTATAGACCTCCCCCGTTTGAGGATCAATTTCTTGCCAACATTGAAGCTGCATTTCTTCTTGTGCATGTGCACGAGACATGTACAAGCACAGCACAATGATCATGACAAGAATCCACAGCAATGCGCGAAACCATACATGATCAAACCACCGCTTGTTTCCCACTGCCCACTCCCCGTTTGAAAATGACTCTCCACAACAGTATCAAGCGTTCTTGTTGGTGTCAAATTTTTTTCAATAAAAAAAACACAACGCTATATTAAAAAAAAAATTTTCAATACAAGGTTGTGTTTTGCTCGGCCAGATGTGGGCGAAATGACCGAGCAGTGGTGGGTTTTTTTAAGGAGGCGGGAGGTCCTCATCGTCGGCCTGGTCTACACCGGCGTCCGGAAGGATCATTTTGGGAACGTTATCTAGCATTGGTGTGACCACTTCTCCATCCTGGATGAATGGTGGTCCGGGATCCACAGAAGTTGGTTCCACATAGGGTTCCGTTGGTTCGGTACCCTCAAGGAAGCACTCCTTTGGTGGATCCGGCTCATCCGTCTCAAGCAACATTCCATGCTCGAAGTCGAATGGGACACACACCACGCCTTCTGGCGGTGGGCCAAAACCGTTCAGTTCTTCCGGTCTGTCTTCCGTAGAACCGAAGAAACCTGCATTCCACATACTCTCCAGCGCCGACTTTACAATCGGCAGAGCAGCAGATGCTCCGGTCTCTGCACGACGTGCCCGCCCCTTGAGCGGCGCAGCATTATCAAAGCCCACCCATGAGACCACGACAGCCTCAGGAAGAACTCCGATAAACCACGTCGACTTGGACTGGTTCGTCGTACCGGTCTTGCCCGCTACCGGAAGCGGAAAGTTCTTGAGTCTTGCGCCCGATCCGTCTGTCACGACCGAGCGCATCATGTTGCGCAGTAGCCACATGACCGCCTCGCTGAACTCTCGCTTTCGCACTGATGGAAGAGTCGCCTCAATCTCGATTTCATCTCCACCTAGGCTCTCGATGTGATCGATGAGCCTCCACTTTGCGTGGATACCACCACTTGCAACGGTGGCATAGGCAGTTGCGAGCTCAAGAGGAGAAACTTCACTTCCACCAAGAGCGATAGAAGGTCCCTGTGCCAACGCAGAAGTAATCCCAACCCGCCGAAGCGTGTTGGTCACCATCTCATAGCCAATATCCTCATGGCAAATGAGCTGCGCCGCGATAGAGTTGACCGACCCGGCCAATCCTTCTCGCAAGGTCATGGGGCCTTCCCGGTATTTTCCGCCGTAGTTCCCTGGTGACCATTCCTTCTCATCGAATCCCTTTCCGTCTGCCCAGGGTATCCTGTAGTGGCAGGTGTAGGGTTCGTCGATGAGACGCTGCGGTGCAACACGATCCGCCGTACCCCAAGGGGTGAAGACCTTCATGTCGAGGGCCGTCAGGTACACCCCAAGAGGCTTGAACGTGGAACCGGGTTGCAATGCGGACAGGCACCGGTTGTAACGGGAGAGCGAGTAGCTGTCGCCGCACACCAGTGCACGAATCTCGTGGGTCTGTGGATCCAGATGAACCATGGCCGCTTGAGGGCCCATTTCGGGGCGAACCCAAACGTGGTTCTTCTTTCCAGCAACAGGTTCAATGACCTGTGCCTGGATCACATCTCCAGGAGACCAGCGGAAACGCTCCTTCGCAGGTTCCGGCTCAGTCGGCTTTTCACCAGACTTTGCCTTTGCCTTCTTCTGGGCGCGCTCCCACTTCCGCAAATCCCTCTGCCACTGCTTCTGCGCCTTTTTGTAGGCGTTCCGGTCCTCTTCCGAGATCCGGTAGTAGCGCGAGAGATTCCGCAAACGAATTTGTCCGGTGAGACCACCCCCAAGATCCAGGTAGAGAAAACCATTTTCCGGGTCATCTTCCACCTTTTGGACCTTGGCAAGTACCAGGCTTGCGGGCTTCACGACCTGACTCTGCGGGATAGACTTGTGGAGAGGATCGGCGAACCCCTGTCGCTCATCAACTTCTGCAAGCTGGTGAACAATGGCGTCCCGAGCCTCCCTCTGACGCTCGCTATTTATGGTGAGGTAAACTCGGATTCCTCCACGACGGAGCGTATCCTTGTCCAGACTCTCTTCCAAAATAGAAAGCGCCATGTCCTTGGCCCAACCACCCTCGTCCCCCTCTTGGGGTTGATCGATCAGGTTGAACTCCTCAGACAAAGCCTCGTCTCGCTGAGCAGTCGTGATGAATCCCTCGTGGTGCATGCGGTTGAGCACATACGCACGACGGACTCGCGCCGCTTCGGGGTGACGATCTGGACGCAGGCGTTCCGGGGACTGCACCATACCGGCAAGCATGGCACATTGCGCCAGCGTGAGCTCGCTGAGGTCCTTTCCCCAATAGAACTTGGAGGCCTCGATGGGACCAACGCGGCCTCCACCTAGATATGCCCAGTTCCAGTACAGGATCATGATGTCCTGCTTGGAGAACTTGTCCTCGAGCTTCCACGCCAGCAGCCACTGGGCCAGCTTGTAGCCCAGCTTGCCCTTCCCCTTCTCCAGGCCAGCGATGTTCTTGACCACCTGCATGGAGATGGTGGAACCGCCGGGCCCGCTGTGCCTGTGCTTGAGGACGTATACGGCCGCGCGGGCAATTCCCTTGAGGTCCACACCATTGTGTGCGGACACACCATCTCGCTCGAGGAAGTTTTCATCCTCGGAAGAAATGATGGCCTGCACCAGGTGAGCCGGAAGCTCCTCGTAGCTCACAACCGGCGTGTAATACGTCGGCCGCTGCCAGAGAAGCACCTTGTCATGGGAGTAAACCTCAAGCGTTCCCGGCTGCTCCACTTCTGAAGCCGCCTGAACATCGGGGAGATCCTGCACGAACTTCGCAGCCACGTGCTCCAGCACAGGGCGGAAGAACACAAGGACACACAGTGCCCCCATGGCCGCGGTGATAATCCCCGAAAGGAAGATCGCCGTGAAAGGGCGGCGGCGCAGCTTGAAACTAAGGAAGGCCAGGAACGTCGGCGGCAAGGCCAGTGGCCAGTACAGCCAAAAGCCCAGGCCCATAGCCCCAAGCCATATGAGGATCGCCGGCCAGACGATTCCCCACGTAAGAGCGCGGCTGAACAAGCCGCGCTCGTCCTTCGGGCGAGATGGTTTTTCTTTCTTTGGCCGGCGCTCCCGCACCGGCCTCGTCTTGTCCCGACCAGCCGGCCGGGACGAGGTGGTCTTCTTGCTAGGGGGCGTATCATCCCCCCCGAGCTCGAAATCCTCATCCATCCAACTGGCCATCTGACACCTCCAAAAATTGGATTCGTACGAGAAAGGAACGTTCTTCTCTCAAAGAAGTTTCCTTTCTCGTACGAAATTTGTAAAAGAACATTCTCTTTCATTCCTCCCGAATACTTTATCTCCATTCCATTGATGAAAATAAACTATTTAAAAAGAAGGTTTTTTCTGGACGTTGCGGTGGGAACAACGTCCATGTGGTGGGTTTATGGGATGATGCAGCTCCCAGTCAGCTCCTGTGAAATTCTCTCCACAGACTCGCTGTAGAAAGCATCGACCTTGGGGTAGTCCAATGCCAGGTCACGAACTCGATCTCCTTCTGGCAGGAGCACAGCGCAGAGTCGAAAGAGTTCGCTTGCATCCAATGAAAGCCCATCTTCAATGGGTTCCACAACATGCAAGCAGGTCCTCACCATGTTCGCCCCCTTGTAAAAGGCGGCCACGATGAGCTCCTCGCTCCATCCTTCTTCAGCCTCTTGCTCAAAACTGTCGGCAAGGGCATACATGACCCGCCAAGGATCGAGACGTTCGTCCTCCACATCGTCGTCCACCGTAAGACCGTATCCCTTTGCTTCCGCAAACGAGAGGGTCAGGAGGCCCCTCCCACCGAGCATGGTCCTCACATCGTTTTGCCCTCGAGTCTGAGCAAAGGTGAGGAAGAAGAGCGGGCGGACTACGTTGCTTTGATACCCTTCTTGGACATCCGTGAGCAGCGTGTGGAGGTACGCCGCACGCTCGCAGTAAGTGAAGTTCTCGGAGAGCACGTGCTGTGCATCTCCCTCCGGAACTCCATCCGACCAGTTTACCCCCGTAGGATTGGGGGTGGGTGTGGAAACCTGCTGCGACGGATTTGTTTGTTGGAACTCCCCTGGGCTCCACAGAGACGGGAGCTTGGGGAGCAGATGCCTGGGGACAATCGCGTCCCCACCCTGGTCCTTCCTCACCGTTTCACCCTGCTGAATACCCGTAGGCATCCAGAGGGCAAAGAGAATCGAGGAAAAGAACAGGGAGAACAGGAACACAATGCCAAGACGCTTCATTTTGAAACCCTTGCAAAAAGAATCCAACAGAGATAAGTCCTCAAAAAAAGCACTCCCCTCTCCTAAATTCTTTATTTTTCTTCTTATTTTAGCAAAAAAATTTTCTTTTCGAACGGGCCATTATAGCATAAATAAACCATTTTGTCAAGTAAGTATTCCCTTTTATTCCTGAAGCTTTCCTCTGTATACACCAAAGAATTTTCCTTAGGCTGTTATCCACTTGACTTTTTCTTTATTTTCACCTATAATGCACTCGATGACTGGGCCAAAGGCCTTTTTTAAATACAAAAATTGTCCTATGAATGCCGTACAGAAATTTAAGAACTATTTTGTAGAAGCGTTTGCTGAGGTAAAAAAAGTTACCTGGCCAACAAAGAAACAAACCAAAAATTATTCCTTGGTTGTTATTGGTATTACACTTGGGCTTGCTGCCTTTTTTGGAATCCTTGACTATATCTTTAATTTTCTCTTGGGACTTATCGTTTAACCCCAAACGATATCATTCTTTAAAAGCCCTATTATTTTTCTATGGCTAAACAAACCCTTGATCTTGGACGCAGATGGTACGTACTTCACACCTATAGCGGGTATGAAGAAAACGTAAAACGAAACCTTGAACAACGTATTGAAACCTTTGCAATGGAAGACAAAATCTTCAAGGTTTTGGTACCAAAAGAAAAAAAGATTAAAATTAAAAATGGAAAACGTGTTACCACCGAAGAAAAAATTTATCCCGGTTATGTACTCATTGAAATGATTGTAACAGATGACTCTTGGTATGTAGTACGAAATACACCAAATGTAACAGGATTTGTGGGAGCCGGAACAACACCAACTCCGGTAGATATAAAAGAAATTACGGATCTACAAAAGCGTATGAGCAGCGGTGAGCCTATGCACAAGATTGATGTAGAGGTAGATCAACCAGTAAAAATTGTTGACGGGCCATTCAAAAACTTTGAAGGAAAGGTTTCTGCAGTTGATGCAGAACGTGGAAAGGTAAAAGTTTTGGTCTCTATGTTTGGAAGAGAAACTCCGGTTGAATTGGATGTATTACAAGTAAAGAAAATGTAACAATTAAACACATTCTGAGGTGGTCAACAAAAGACGCTTCTCGCCTCACAATAATGAAAAAATGATATGGCAAAGAAATTAACAACACAAATTAAACTTCAGATTGTAGGAGGAGCTGCAAACCCAGCACCACCAGTTGGACCAGCACTTGGTCAACATGGTCTCAATATTCAAGATTTTTGTACACAGTTCAACAACGCAACTGCAGACAAAAAAGGTGATGTTGTACCAGTAGTTATCAATGTATACGATGACCGAACCTTTGATTTTATCATGAAGGTTGCACCTGCTTCTGAATTGATTAAGAAAGCAGCTGGACTCAAAAGTGGAAGTGGAAACCCTCTCAAAGAAAAAGTAGGAAAAATCACAAAAGCACAACTCCAAGAAATTGCGGAAAAGAAAATGCCTGACCTCAATGCCAATGACATTGAAGCTGCTATGAAGATTATTGCAGGTACCGCAAGACAAATGGGAGTTACCGTTGAATAAGATACATCAGTAATTAAAAAAACAGCCTTTTGGCTGTTTTTTTGTGCAGTATTTTTGATATTCTGGTATAATAGAATGACTATCTTTATATAACCTATGAAACCCAAAAAGTATCAGTGCCAATTTTTTCTCTCTTTAACCCCGGATCTTCGTAAATATATCCGCTCCAAACTTAAAGGACACAGAGTAAGTATCTCTGAGGAAATTCTTTCACTGGACAAACTCCATCCTGATACAGAGGTTTTAGGAACATTTGTTGACTCAAAAATAGATAAAAAAGTCTTTGAGAAACTCAAGAAACTCAAGCTCATCATCACCCTTTCTACCGGTTTTGACCATATAGATTTGCAAACGGCAAAGAAAAAAAAGGTTACGGTTTGCAATGTTCCAACCTATGGGGAAAACACCGTCGCAGAATATGCTATTGGCATGATGCTTGCACTCTCCAGAAAATTTTTTCAAAGTGTAAAACGTGTAAAACAAGAAGGCATCTATGATTATCACGGTCTGCGTGGTTTTGACTTAGCAGGGAAAACCATAGGTGTCATTGGAACCGGAAATATTGGTCAGCATGTGGTAAAGATGCTTCATGGTTTTGATGTAAAAATTATTGCATACGATGTTTTTAAAAACCAAAATCTTATTGATAATTATGGTGTAGAATATATGCCGCTCAATAAGTTATTTTCTTTAAGTGATATCATTACACTCCATGTGCCACTTTTGGATTCTACACGTTATATGATAAACAAAAAGTCCATAAAAAAAATGAAAAAAGGAGTCTATATTATTAATACGGCACGCGGTGGACTGATTGATTCTGAAGCACTTCTCTATGGACTCCAACAAGGTATGGTGGCCGGAGCTGGACTTGATGTATTGGATGACGAAGATCTTCTTGAAGACACACTCAAAATTCTGTGTGCAGAATGTAATCCTCAAAACACACGCAAAAGTCTCATGAACAGTCTCCTGATTGACCATCCCAATACCATTGTTACTCCACATAATGCATTTAATTCAAATGAAGCAGTGAAAAGAATTATTGATACGAGTGTCGATAACGTCCGACAGTTTGCTTTGGGAAAAGTGCAAAATAAGGTAAACTAATATAATATGAAAAGAATTTTTCGTTCATCTTGGTTTCTTGTTCTCCCACTTTTTTTTGGTGGTATGCTTCTCATCTCTGGTTGTGGAAATCAAACTGAAACTCAGCCTTCCCCTCAAAAGGTATCCAAGCAAACCGTTATCAAACAACCAGACCAAGAACAAACTCCCCTCCAAAAAGCGCTGGAGTATTGTTCAGACCAAGGATATGATATTTCTTTTGTGGTAGATGAAAAAAATCAAGAGACACATGCTTTCTGCATTTTTGATGACAACAAAGCCTGTGAAGTGTTGGCCTATCAAGAAGGCATCTGTACACAAGATAATGGCTCCGGATGGCTTTCCGAGGATGATACCCTTGATGGACAACGAGCTTATAGATATTGTGATACCACCACAAAACCCGTTTGTGGCGAAGACGGAAAAACCTATGTCAGTGAATGTATTGCCCAAGCAGAAGGAATACATGTAAAACAAGAAGGACCTTGTCCATCTGACGAAAATGGGGCCGTTGTCTATCTTGATCCCATATATAAGCGCACTCCCACAAAAAAAATCTCTTCTGGAAACACAGGATCAAGTGGAAAAATCTCTCCATCCTCCCCCGCTCCGGCAACGGCAAATACGGAATCTTCAAAAATTGAAATCACAGATACTCCACAAAAACTGGATGATTGGTTTCAGGTACTGGTAAGTGTTTCGGAATATGAACGAAAAACTGATAACACACTCTTCATTGAAGAATGTGTTTATAACAAAAAATATTACTACTACAAAGCAAGTTCCCAAAATGGTTTTTCTGTACTCTATAATGACAAAGGGACGGCTCTCTGCTTCCCCAACAATAATGTCAACAATTCCTGTCCAAGTTTTTTTGATGTCCTCGACCGAGCAAATATTTGTAAAAAACTTTGGCCATAATATGTTTTTTTCTCCTATCACGAAAAAAAATAGCCTTGAAGTTGAAGCGAGCATTGATTTAGACGTTGATGCAGACTTTGATGAAGTTTCTTTGCAAGTTCTCAAAGATTCAAGTACGCCTCAAAAATTTCTTGCTATTTATCAGGAATCTCACCGTGGCACATTGGGAACGGAAACCGTATATCATCGAGGAAGAGATTTTAACATAGATCAGATTTTAAAAATTTTGGACGCTATAAAAAATTCCAATATACCTATACTCAAAAAATTTTATCAAGAAAACAAAAATCTTTTTTTTGATGCAAGAAGTTTTAAAATTTTACTAGAAGTGGCTCCCTTAGAAGCTGATTTTCTCCTCTAGAAACTCTAAAAAGAGAGATAGATCCCTATCTCTCTTTTTATTTGTAAAAATATTCCTTTATAAAAAACATAGACAGATATTGACAAAAAGGCAAAATTGAGCTATATTCTCAGGTCAACTTTCGTGAAATTCTTTACGAAGATGACCTTTTTTGGTTTGTAGGAAAGGCAGAACCATGCGCCGCACCCTGACCATCCTGATCACCGTGACCATCCTCATGACCACCATCTTCAACCGGGGGGGGTTCTGTGCCCCCGCGGTCTACCGCCCCAAAACGGGCCGTCTCTCGCCCGGAGAGTGGGGCAAGGGGATCTTCGTCGGGGGCCTGGCCCTCGGCGGATACGCCGTCTACCAGATGGGCAAAGACAACGGGATCAAGGCGGCACCGGAGGTGTTCGCCGTGGGTCTCGTGGCCGTCGTGCTGGGAGGCGTTCTCGCCTTCGCCGACCCGGAGACGCCCGTGGACCGCTTCCCCAACAACCCTCCAAAAAAGAAGGCCAAACCGGTCTACCACCTCTCACTTTCCCCCGCCATGCTCCCAAACGGACATTTGGGAGCAGAAGCCTGTCTTGGCTTCACTTGGTAGGTCCTGCCCCACCCAGGACCAATCCCCCACACTCCCTATCTTAAAAGAAGGTAATGAGTACCAAGGGATTTTCTGTCTTACCCTTGACATTTTTCGCTTATTTGGGTACTATAGTGCCATTCATACAGAAAGGTCTTTCTTCAAAGAAAGCCCTGTGGGACCTCTGACCACTCAGAGGGATATCACCACAACTACGGAAGAACAAATATTTTATTTGTCGCCGTATTATCCATTTTTTATGTCAAAAAGAATGAATGAGCTCTCAGCTCAGGTTGATAAAACCAAAGTTTATTCTATTGCAGAGGCAATTGAACTTGTAAAGAAAACAAGTACCGTGAAATTTGATGCCTCAGTTGAAGTTCATGCACGCCTTGGAATTGATCCAAAACAGTCAGACCAACAAATCCGTTCTACCGTAGTACTCCCACATGGAACCGGTAAAACCAAAAAAATTGCAGCTTTCGTAGGACCAAATGATGAACAAGCAGCAAAAGATGCTGGTGCAGACTTTGTATACGGAGAACAAGAAATCAAAACTATTAAAGATACCTCAAAAGTAGATTTTGAAGTTGCCATCGCAACTCCAGAGATGATGCCAAAAATTGCGGTTATTGCGCGACTCTTGGGGCCACGTGGTCTCATGCCAAACCCAAAGACAGGAACGGTGGGACCAGATGTAAAGAAAATGATTACCGAGTTAAAAGGTGGTAAGATTGCATTTAAAAATGATGCCACTTCAAATGTTCACCTGATCATTGGAAAAGTAAGCTTTGAGAATGGAAAACTTGAAGAAAATTTTGCAGCGTTTCTCGATGCACTCAAAAAAGCAAAGCCAACTTCAAAAGGTACCTATATCAAGTCTCTCTTCCTCACCAGTTCTATGGGACCAAGTGTGAAGCTGGATATCAACCAATAATACTCTATTTCAACAAAAAAAACCGGCAATGACCGGTTTTTTTATTTGCGAAAAATTATTCACGTATTGAGTATATTTTCTGTTCAAAATTTGTTTGCTCTTCCGTTTACAATCTGATATAATTGAGAGAAGTTTTAACTATCCACATGACACAAGAAGCACACAAAAGACCTACCTGGGATGAATATTTTATGGAAATTGCACGAGCTGTAGCCAAACGTGCTACTTGTGATCGTGGCAGGTCTGGTTGTGTTATTGCAAAGAACAAACAAATTCTTGTAACTGGCTATGTTGGGGCTCCTTCCGGGCTTGGACATTGCGATGATGTTGGCCACCAAATGAAAACCGTAACCCATGAAGATGGCCACCAAAGCCAACACTGTGTTCGTACGACCCATGCAGAGCAAAATGCCATAGTTCAGGCAGCAAAGAATGGGACCCCTATTGACGGAGCAACTCTCTACTGCAAGATGACTCCTTGTACTACTTGTGCCAATATGATTATCAACTCAGGAATTAAGCGTATTGTCTGCGAAAAGCGTTACCATGCAGGAGAAGACAGTGAAAAAATGTTCCTTACGGTGGGAATGGAAATGCATTATTTACATGATGAAGTAGAAGAGTATGCCAACCAATAAGCTTATTTTGGGATTTACGGGTCTTATTTCAAGTGGAAAAGGGACCGCAGCAGAATACCTCCGTGATACTTATTCTGCAAGCATGTATACTTTTTCCACCATGCTCAAAGACGCCCTGAACAGATTTTATCTCGAGATCAATCGTGATCACCTGATAAAAATTTCCGAAATAATGCGAGGAACATTTGGAGAAGATGTCATGGCAAAAACAATGGCAAAGGATGTTGCATCAGATCCTAACCCAATTATTATTGTAGATGGTATTCGTCGTCTTGCAGATATAGAGCATCTCAAACGCCTTGAGGGTTTTGTCATGATAGAAATTTTTGCAGATCCAGAAGTCCGTTACCAAAGACTTATTGCTCGAAGTGAAAAAGCAGACGACAAAACAAAAACCTACGAACAATTTTTAGAAGACCATAAACGATCCACTGAAGTAAGTATTTTGGAAGTTGCCAAATATGCCACAGAACGCGTAGATAATAATGGTGATATTGAAGATTTACATAAACAACTCGATGCACTTATTCAAAAGTATCGTAACAAGTAAAAAAAACATGCAGGTAAATATTAAACGCATAGATTCCTCTCTCCCCCTTCCAGAATATCAGACGGAAGGAGCCGTTGCGTTTGATATGTACAGTCGGATTGAAGCAAAAATTCCACCGGGAAAAACAGCTCTCCTTCCCACAAACCTTATTATCGAGACTCCTCCTGGATACATGCTTATGCTTGCCGCAAGATCAAGCCTTGCAAAAAAACGTGGACTGAAACTTGCAAATGGAGTTGGAATCATTGATCAAGATTATTGTGGGGATACCGATGAAATTTATATTCATATGCATAACTTTAGCGAGACCTTGGTAAAAATTTCACCCGGAGATCGCTTAGTCCAAGGTATGTTTGTCCCTATTGAAAAAGCTACCTGGAAAGAGCAAACCCGTATGAACAAAGAAAGTCGTGGTGGATTTGGAACAACGGGGGATCAAACCTAAAACATTTCCAAAATTTTCAATCATATATTTTCTTGCAGTGTGCCTGTCGACCCTCAAAAAATTTTGAACCAATATCTGCAATATGCCAAGCAGCTTTTTGCCAACTACAAAAATGACATGGATACACTTGAAAAAAGTGAAAGAGCCTATGCAAAAGAACTCTTAGAAACCACGGAAAAAGGAAAAATGCTGAAAATTTACAAAAAAATTGATAATATTGAGGATAAGTAATTGACGAATAAAGATCTTTTTAGTATAATCGCCTGTTAAAATAGTTTTTAACTTTCACCCTATGTGTCCAGCACCACAATCAGAATCTCAACCCCAATCTGACCCAAAAAAGTGGGAAGTTATTCAAGGAGAGAAACGCGCTGGTGAAGAATATCAACCACCACACTACGGTGACCTTTTTTCTCAAGAAAAACAAGATGCTCTACTGGAGAGACTCCAAAGCTCTCAATTAAAATCTCGTGAAAAAATAGCTCACAGAACCAATAAAGAAATTGCTAAACTTTTACGAGATAACCGAGTCCCAAAAACGGCAAAAAGGTACCTTGAACAAGCGGCCAAAGCCTTAGAAAACGATGATCAATTTTTAGGAAAGGAACTCATCTACAAAGCAGCCGATACCTCTGCAGAAGACTCATTTGATCTCATTGAATACAAACCTTTCAGAAAAGTTTTGAATTTTCTTCGCGACCCCCTTGTCATTCCTCAAAGCGGAGCATCTCGTGCAGCAAAAATGGCAGAGTTCTTTGACTATGGTATCCGCGAATTTGTCTGGGGAAGGAAACTTCCAGATACACGTGCAAAAATCAAACTTACACCGGATCAAGCACGTGCCAAGGAAAAACAGCGAAAAAAAGAGCTTGACGAAGAAACAGCACCAGAATCCCCCAATCATATACCAGAGAATATCAAAGAACATGGCGAAAATATTCCGCATGTGTTTTTTGCAAAAACAAAACGTGGTATTGAAAATGCTCTTGACTTCACTCGAAAATTTTTGGGGGATCGAACTTCCTCAGAATATGCCGAAATTGCAAAAAAAGAAGATCGCAAACTCAGTGATATTGAGCTTGCACACGAAAGAAGAAAAGATAAACTTCCCTCAACATTTGACCGCTGGGCCCAAGAAAATCTAGCTTTAGAGCTCCAAGCAAAACAAGTAAGTGACCGCCTCCTTGAAATTGTACGTGGAAGCGAAGAGGAAGATCCCCTTACAGGACAAAAACCCGTACTTGGTATTTTTGATAAAGTTCGAGAAGTTGTGAAAGAAGCTCCACTCGTTGCAGATAAAGAAAAAAATCCTTACGCTATTGATCCAGATGAATTGGAAGAGCACATTAATATGGTGCGACAACAAGTTGGAAGAAATTATGAAAACCTTACTGCAGCATTAAGAAACCTTTACTTTGGAGGAGCTGCAAAAAATTCTTCCGAAGAGGAAAAGAAAACAACTCCTTCCCTGATGGAATCTCTTGATAGAAATGGAATATTTATCCCAGAACTGCATAAAGAAAAACGCCTTCTTGAAGGCCTCAAGGAAGTAGATGGTACACACTCTCAAGACCTTTCTCTCATGCGTGAATCTGAAATACAAGGTGAGATTTTAATAGTAGAAATTGAAGGTGAATCACCCTCCGTAGTAGAAGTTCTTGCTTACTATCCAGATGAGGATAAACTTGAACTCAAAAACCTCTCTTCAAATACTGAAGAAATTTTTTCCATTCACCCCCATGAACATGATGTCCGACAAATTCAAAAAGGTGATTGTATTGAATTGGTAGACCGAAGTACTGGAGAAAAAACAGAAGCGGAGATTATAGGAGATATAATGGTCCTTGATAAAAAAATCCCGGTTGAAATTACGATGAATGGAGAAAAACAACAATATCTTGTATCACTTCAAGATTTTGATGTTCATAAGATATATAAGGATGAAAAAGAACAAATTATAGACCCGTCATCAGAGGCCAGTCCAGAAGAATCCAACGCGGAATCTTCTACAGGGACTCTTCTCCCTCGTGAACAAAAAGCAGAAAAAGAACCAAAATTGGTCCCCTTTCTTGTTATACCAGAAAGTATTTCAGAATTTGATCAATTTGTCATGAAAAATTCTGATGGAAAAGAAATACAAGTGGAAGTGTCCAATCTAAGAAATAACGGTCCATATACTCAAGCTTCCATAAGAAATCTTAGTGGACGTGAACAACGGTGGGAAGCACAAATTTTAAAAAATGAATCTGATGTATCACTCGATGAATCCGGAGAAAAGGAAGATCATTGGACACTGAAAGAAAAACTTCGTTCCACCGAATCAAAATCCGATGATCTTGCATCAGATATTTTATATGAATTTGTGGAAAACGAATATCCACAAGAACTTACAAAAAAAGATAAACAAGGAAAACTGACCCCTACGTATTCTATTCCAAACAGGGACTCTGTAGTATCCTTACTCGAAGAATCTGTAGATACCGGAAAAAAACCTACCCGGCTACAAAAAGCTTCCCTTTCCTCTCTACACCATCTTGCTGAGGACCCATTGGAAAAAGAAGGACTTGCTGAAAAAATTGCGGAAAAAATCAAAGGGAAAAAAGAAACACATCCTTTTACTAAGCGAATGCAAAAGTTTGTAGGTAAGTTCAAGAATAGAGAAATGCAGAAACAAATGAAAGATACTTTATTCGATGCTAGACGTGAGTTAAGAGATAAAATAAACCTTGCAATTTTAGATAATAAAAATTTGATTATCTCCACAGCAGGACAAGAGGCATTTAAAGATGCATTAAAAACAGAAACGGTAGGTCTGATGTACCGACTCTGGAGAATGATAGAAATTTTGGAAAATAAACTTCTGGAGATGCATCGTTCTATACGCAACCCCCACGAACTTAAAGTGGCAGAGCACATTCTTATTCAGGCAACAAAAAAAGCACTTGATAAAGTTGTTTCAGGAAGTTTAACTCAAGCGGAACAAATTATTAAAACGGTAAAAGGTGATACAGAGCCCAAACAAAATGACTCTGCATGGTCTTTTGATGACGCAGAGTAGTTCAGCTATGTAATTTTTTCTATGGCACGAGGTGAATACCGAGTCGCAAAACAACTCACACAAGAATCTGTACACAGGCAGGCCAATCTTGATGCACAACAAGGCAAGCGTGTTCGGGGTGGAACAGATGTTATTCGTGTTCGAAATGCCAGAAAGGTTTCCGGTTATACTTATGAGAAGATAGATCGTAGAGGTGAATACATGGGTATTCATGTGGGTGACCGTGTACAGTTTACTCCCCTTTCATCTTTTGGTCACAGTCCTGGACTCCTGAGTGGATATGTTGCAGAAGTGCGTGGCCACATGTTCAAAGTACATCTCACACACCCCAAAGGACATCCCGATGCTGGAAAATTAACTTCTCCACCAGATTTTGAGTATGTAAACTATGACAATATCGTCAATCATGTTGACCTTTCAACAAAAGCTGAGACACCTGAAGTTGAAACTCCTCCAGAAGAAACTCCCCCCACCGAAGCGGCGAGAGAAACTGAGGCAGAACCCAAACGAGAACAACTCACCGACTTTATTTCCTGGGAACCAAGTACACAAACAGCCAATGTAGCTGGGACAGAAGTGTCCTTTGATCTTGGTGTTCCCCCAGAATGTGTGCTTTTGTCTCAAGAAGATGAAAGCGGAAATACACGACTTCGTTTTTCCTATAGTGATGAAAATTTTCTTGAGCTCTCAGCACTTGGTACGGATCAATATGCGTTTAGTATTCTCCTGCAAGGACAAAATCCTGAAGTTCCAACGGAAGACGGCACAGCTACCATTCCCCTTCTTGGTGTTGAAGTGAAAAAGGAAAACATGGTAAATATTTTTCAACAGTTTGTTCATGCAGTAAAAGGTTTGGATATTGTGGCTCCGGAAAGTGAACCTACTCCTTCAATAGAAGGCGAAGAAGAAAATGTAGATGAAGAGCCAAAGGAAGAAGCGATTGAACAAAAAAAGGAAAAAAGAAGACCTGATACAGATATTCGTACACACGTAGATGACCTTGTAGCACGACAACTTGGACGTGATATCGTTGGAGCCGCGGTAGATCAAGAATTGGATCGAATGCAAGAGATTGAAGAAGTGCTTGAAGCACAAATCGAAAGATACAAAAAAGAATTAAAAGAGAGGGTAAATACAGCAATATTACAACTACAAGCAAAAGATCATGGGAAAAACCGTCTTTGTTGTGATCCTTCTTACTTTGATGAAAAACTTTTAAAAGTTTTACAAGATACAGAAAAAATTCAAGATCTCCTTTCAATCATAGATGATCCCCAAAATTCAAATCTGTTTCCAACTGATAAAATTGTTTTTACCAGTGAAACCTTTGCAGATAATGTACTCATGCAGCCAGACACCAAAATGCTTTACATTAATAGAGATGCCACACCAGAAGATCTTAGAAATTTTTATGAGAATTGCAAACAAGCAAAAAATGATCGTGAAGCATTTTTTAAGAGTCTTCAAGCATTAAATGCCCCTTTCGTATATTTCACCGATGAGGTTCATCATTTTGATCAAAGTTTTATAGATACCTCCATTGGAACAGAAGGCACCAAAGCTATTAAAAAATGTGCCGAATTTATTACCAAAAACCCTGTAAAAGGAACCGTAGAAAAAATAGTTATTTCCGTGAAAGAAACGGATCAGTTATTTGTGTATGACAAAGAACAAAAATTCCTTATTATAAGCCCAAAGGCAGGTTGGGAAAACTATGAAGACAAACTAAGAGAAGTACTCCTTATCATAGAACAAACAGCTCCATCCAGATCTTAAATCTTATGCATCAAGCCTACGAACGACTGAAAATAGCACTAAACGATGCCCGCAACGTAGTAGATACTGCTGGATTTTTTGATATTGCAGAAACAGATCTCGAAAAAGCTGTGGAGAGAATGGACATAACAGACCTAAGGATGACACTTGAAGCATTAAAAGAAAAAAGAAAAATGGTTGCAGACGCACGCATGGCACTCCCAGAGCGTCCCCCCCGATTTGAAGCAGAAGTCATAGAAGAAGCAAAAAAAGATCCAGACTCCTTCTTTTCTGCACACCAAAAAGCTTTGAATGCAGCCACAAATGGTGAAGCCATAGGACGTGATGACTTAAACCAAGCTCTCCAAGGTGTGCTGTTAGACCTAAGTGACGCAACGTTCTTTTTTGAACCTGAAGCCCAAATGAACTTTTTAAAAGAAAAGAAAAAGGAAGAAGAAAGAAGAAAAATTATTTCAGATATACAAAGCAAATCTCTAGAACGTCCATTTTTTCCCTATACCCTTGCCCCTCTTGGCCGAGAACTAGATTTTATTTCAAACGAGGGACTGGAACTCATCCTCCAAAATCTTCCAGAGCTTGGGCATATCCTGAAAAAATATGAATTTGTTCCTGATGAAATCCTTCTTGAAGATACAGTACCTGTAGCATTTATAGACACTACCCCCCTAAATGGTCTCCATCATACCAAACTCCGGATTACACTCAATAATGAATACTGGAAAGAAGAGCTTGGAAAAGAAATTGCCGCCTCTCATCAACCTACTACAGAAAGAGAAACAAATAATAACAAAATTCGCTTTATACTTTGGGATACACAGTTTGGAAAGAATCTGCATGCGCGGGTATATATTCAAAACGGATTTGTAGATGATAGACGTACACCTGCATTCCTTGCAGATACCACAGACACAGGTTTTAGAAACAAGTTATTACAGGTCCAGAGCTGGATAGAAGAATATGCAAGAGAAATTTTAGAAGATAGTACACTAGACATGTCCATTACAATAACTCAAACATGGAATGCAGGAGGTTCAGGAACTCTTGAAATTCCTATCTTTAAAGATGAAGCAACCATTAAACTATTTATTATTGATTACGTAGATGACTACAAAAAATTAAAACTCTTTAACTCTGTTCGAAATACGTTTTCAGAACCAGAAAGAATTAGTACTTCTTCTTCTGATATTCCAGACACCATCTCCGAAAACGAAATGCAAAAACGGATAGAAGAAATCCTGAATACCCTTGATCGTGCAGGATTGTCCAAAGTAAAAGTAGTCAATGCGGGGTACTCTCGGATAGACCTCTCAGATGAAAGTATTTTCGTTTGTTTTTTTGATGATGATTGGAGGGAACAACTCAATGCTTGCATTGAAAAGTATACAAGAAAATTAGAAGACGATAGACAAGAGCAAGAGCAAAAAAAAGAACGCTCTGCAGCAATCCTGAGGGTACAAAGACTCGTTGAAGAATTTAATACTCGATCTGATCAGATAGAAATAATTATACGTGATAATTATTTTACATATCTTCAGACCTCAGAAATCATAGATCATGAACGAGATTTGCCACTTATTTTTCGTCAACTCAGAACTGGAGATTATCCCCGCATACAAAAAATTGTTTTTCTCCCAGGTCTCATGCCTTCCTATAAAGATGAACATGGTACAACATTTTTGAATATCAAGGGATGTACTTTTCAGGACGTTCAACGTGAATTGGACTTTTTTGGGCACGTCTCTTTTGCTCATAACCATGAAGCAGAATCGTCTTCATCTGACTGGAACAAAGGGTTCTACTTTAGTGGAAAACTTACAGACTCAAAAAAACGTAATGGTATTGGCACGACCTACTCAGGCACCAACCTAAATGATCCCACTGAAGGGGGAGAATACAAAGATAATAGACTCGTGAAAGGAAAGCGCTATGTAGGTGATAATTGTTATATTTACATAACTGAGGAAACTGACGTATCCTATCAAAACGGAATGGTTGAAAGAATAGAAAATGGACCAGCCACAATTTTTGTTAATGAAAAAAATTCAGAAAAAAACCCCAGAGAAAATTATGATGTCGTCTTTAGGAATGGAGAAATTCAAGAACTTAAAAGCTCTTCTCACACTGGACAGACACTTCCCCTTACTGTCGGACAGCGCTATGAGTATCTCCCCAAAAAAGGTGTCCTATCAAGACTCAAAACAGAAAAAGCGAGAGTTTCCAATATGTATATTTCAAGTCGCGGAGATAATCTACTGTATGTTGATATAATTACTCCGGAAAATGAAACCATAACAGTACCCTATAATAAAATTGATAAATATCTAAGAACGCTACCAGAGCCCAAACCCAAAAAAAAATCCTAAAATAGTATGCATGAACAATTTCGGGCACTTCCCGAAGCACAACGCAGTGAAGCACTCCTCAATCAAATTGGGGCTCTTGTCCATGTCTCCGGTTTTAAATGGAAGGACGTTCTGGATGGAGGAAAACAAGCCTTAAGAGAGGGAAGACTTCATGAGGGAAATCTTTCTGTCTATCATGCCATGATGAGAGAACTTTATACCCTCAAAGGAGAACTTGGTACCGCAATCTCAGAACACCCAAAAGAAGCAAAATTTGCTTTTCGTGAAAAAGAAATAGCCGGAAGAACCATACACATTGCAGAAAATGTTTCAGATATTGATCTTGCACTGCGAGAAGATGATATTGCATCATTTGTTGAATATACAAAAGATCCCCTCTTCTCAAAAGCACCTATAAACAGACTGGAGATAAGAAAAAAGAATTTTTCGCCCAAAAGAGCTGGTGCCCCCGCAAAAAGGGAAGAAAAAATTATTCTTCGTGTTACCTTTTCTTCAGGATATCAAACGGATTTGCCAGATACTACGATTGGTGGATCCTCGCCACTCAAAATAAAATTTGAACATACCGCAAAAAATTCACATAATCCCCCAACACCATTTAGACTCTATGAAAGTGGTATTGATGAGAAAACTCTTGAAAAAAATCATTGGTCAAGAGATGTGGATGAGACCACAGATCCACCAATAACAACCATTAAAGATGCCGCAGGAAGCATCATTCAAAAAGGAACCTTCAATCAAAAAGGAGAACTTTTACAAGGAGTAAGTAATTATAAAATACCTGTTATAGGCACGCAGGGAATGCGAATTACACAAGATACCCGCCAGGTTGACGGCTCTCTTATCCTTTTGGAAGAGCACATTGAGGACAATCCGGAAAATAAAATATATGCGAACACAAAATTAGTTGGTTTATTTGAAAAAAAACCAGATGGTGGAAAAGGAGAATCTCTCTCCCCACTTGCCGTGTACGACAAAGATGAAAAACTTATAGCGGTCACCAACAGGAAACCACTCCAACGAGGAGAAAAAGAAACTGACTTCTCATTTCTCAAAGGGAGGTTAAGTACAGCGCTTTCTGAAGGAACGGGCTTAAAAACACTTGAAGCCTCTTTTGTAGATGAATACATCCATGGGGATGTTTCCACAGTGGCACAGGAGATCGCTCAGAATATTCTTCATCCAAAGGATTATAAAAGAGTTCCTGAACTTTCAGTTGCTATTGAACGGACACTTTTCCTCTTTGACTTGTATACAATGAATCCACTTGTAGAAAGTGCAAAAATCTCAACAGATACTTTGGATACTTTACAAGATGCCATAAATATTCTTCTACAAAATGCCGTCATAGATCTTCATGCAAGAATTGATAGACTGGCACAAGATTATATTGCGCTTGACAAAGGAGGGTTCCTACCCGAAGAAAAAATTGGAGAATTTGCCATGCGACTTAAGGAGGAACGCAGACAAGTTGAACATACTTTTCAAACACAAAAAGCAGAGCTTTTTGAATTTGTCCAGAAAACCGGATCACTTGAAGCCACATTTGAGAATACAGCACTTGCAGTAGACCAAAATGATGGATCTGTTTCTATGGCAGAATCTGTACAACCAGCTCTTACAGTAATTGATAAAATTTTAGCCGCCATTGATGGTGATTTAGATCCGCCACCTACGCTATCGGAACCAGAGCCGGAGCCAGAACCTGAGCCAGAACCTGAGCCAGAGCCAGAACCAGAACCAGAGCCAGAACCTGAGCCAGAACCTGAGCCAGAACCTGAGCCAGAACCTGAGCCAGAACCAGAGCCAGAACCTGAGCCTGAACCTGAGCCTGAACCTGAGCCTGAACCAGAGCCAGAACCAGAGCCAGAACCAGAGCCAGAACCTGAGCCTGAACCTGAGCCTGAACCTGAGCCTGAACCTGAGCCAGAACCAGAGCCAGAACCTGAGCCTGAACCTGAGCCAGAACCTGAGCCAGAACCTGAGCCAATAAAACAAGAAACACTCCTTTCTCCAGAAAAAAAGGCGGAAATGGAACGAGTGAAAGAACTCTACAAACCAACGTATCCGGTTACTCTTCTTGATGGAAGTTCAAAGTTTGAGAACTTTTCGTCAAATCCAGATACCAAAGCATTTACTGAAATGAAGGAGTATCTTGAAAATGCTCGTCTGGTAGCACTGGAAGATGCCCATGGAAGTGCCTACAAAATTTTTGAACGTGCTATTCTTTCCGGATTTATCACGCTTCCCGAAGAGAAAGCAAAACGATTTCAAGAGCTCTACCAACAGGCCGTGAAACTTCGTTTTGGTGAATTAAAGACCGTGCCTGCATATGGCGTAATACTTAAAGATCCACTTGATGACCCGGCTTCTTTTGAAAATTTTAAAAAACTTCATGATGAAATGCTTACGATTATTGCTGAAATAGAATGGACGGGAGAAGATAGAACCTACCTTCTCCTTGGTGATACGGTCTATGACAGAGGCCTCTCAGATACACTCACCCTTGCGCTGATAGAAAAAATGCGCAAAGAAGGGGGAAAAGTCCCTATACTTGCCTCAAACCACGACCTTTCCGTGTTCTTACAGGACCTCCACATACAAACACTGTATATATCCCACATTACTGCAGAAAAACTTGGAGAAGATGAAGCGCGCAAAAAAGAATATGTGGCCAATCATGATGTCTTCTATTATGATGCAGAAACACAAAAAATCTTTGCGCATGCTCCTATAAACCTGGGAGTTATCAATGAGCTAAAAAAAGCTACAGGATTTACGGATGACATAGACCAAAAAAATCTTCCTGAATTTATAGAAAGATGTAATAAGTGGTACCATGATCTCCTGCACAAATGTCTTGAAGGCCATGTATTTACAAATGAGGAAATAATTCTACTAAAAAATGTTACTTGGAAAAGTGATCCCTACTCTGACCTGTACATATTTGAAAGAGGCCGTGAACCCGTTCGCCTGAGTGAAGATAACCTCCCAACAGAACAAAGACTGCCACTGAAAGGCGTTGTACGGCAGTTCATTCATGGACATGATTCTAGTAGTAAAAAAAGTCCATTTGATATACGTCAAAACCATGCGAATACACCAGACTACACAACCGTAAATCTTGATAATGCAACGTACCGAGGTGAACGCGTTGGTGATAGAACGCCAGCCCTCTTCTTTGCTATAGGAGAAAAGAAAGAAGCACCTGAAAAAAAGAAAGAAGAAAATCCCTATCTCTCAGAATCTATTCTTGGACAACACATCACCCGGGTGGTCCATGACATTGTGGTAAAAACAGGAGACTATTTCCGTTTTTCAAATGATAACGGAAAAACATGGATCTATGGACGTGTCGCTTCTATCTCGGAAAAAAGAACAGATGCCGACCAAAGCTTTCCTTTTTTCAGAGAAGAAGATGGAAGAGTGATGTATTTTAATGGTTATAAAAAAAGCATGCACGATATAGGCACCCAGTTTGAAAAACTTGATGAACCTGGTAAACATGCAGAGGCTAAGAAAACACAGGAAGTGGATTCTGAAAAACTCTTGGCAATCCTCAACGATCTTCAACCATACTTACCAAGTATACAGCCCGAAAAAATTGTACCGACGTGGATTCAAAAAGCCAAAGAAACATCCAGTATTCCTATGGAAGTCCAAAGGCAAATCATCATCCTTTCTCAGAGAAATCATAAGAATCATGAATACTTTGATTGGTCAGAAGAGAATCCACTTGCAACTAAACTCCGCGAATTGGCAGCAGTATTTGGAGTAACTCTTCTTACTTCAGAGGGGCAAATCCCAGATAGAGAGAAACATTATAACCAAAGAGGCATTGATCACGATGACCTGAAAGCCCAAGGGATAAATATACAACGCAATCGTATTTATAAAACACTTGCCCCAGGTTTTATTGCGTCAAATGGTGAAGTCATCAGTCAAGAAAATGTTTTGGTAACTTTTTAATAAAAATATAGTCTAAAATTATTTTATGCCACAAAGCTCCGCATACAAAGAACGAGTACAACAAGAAGTACTCGGTACCAAAAAAGTACTGCGGGATTTTGGTATTGAAAAAATAAAATCCGATGCAGATCTTTTTAAGGCTTTACGTGCCCTTCGTGATGCAGGACGACTGGATGAGTTAAAAGCACTGCTTCATGCCCGTCGTGAGGCCATTACCACCGCTCTTGGAAAAACTATTATTCTTGGAGGAAGAGATGGAAAATCAAGATATTTTGAAGGAGAAGTTGTGGATGATCTCCCCAATGGAGTTGGACGCATCATAGAGGGCAAGAAAGTAGAAGCAGACGGTGAATTTAAAGATGGCTACCTTCAGCATGGCATTGCATACAGATATGATGGTGAAACCCTACGATTTACTACCATAGTAGAAGAAGCATATCCAAATGGTAGGGTAAAAAGCGGAAGTATTATCAACGCAAAAGACGGAAGACGTCTTTCTTCCGAAGCATTTCACGAGGACGGAACCACAGACCAAGGTGAACTTATTGATGAAAATGGTATTGTGTTAAAAGAAGGTGCTTTTGTAGTTTATGATAAACACCTGCTCCTTTCTTCCGGACAGATTGAGCACTATCCCCACACACATACAGTCCATATTGGGGATCAAGATATTCCAATAGTCCGCACAGACGCGAATTCATACCGATTTGAAAAGCAAGCGGATACTTATCAAGAAATGCCGGAAGGCAAAGGAACAACTACCGATACCAAAGGCCAAGTCTATGAAATTTACTTTGAAGACGGAAAAGACTATAGAGCACAAGGATATGTAAAGGTTTACAAATCAGCGGAAGAGCACAAACTTCTCAGAATACTCAATCGTGAAATTTCCTTTGCTCCTCCAGCGCTTGATCAAGATGCTATACAACAAAAACTTGCAGAACTGCGCACCGGTAAGGGTGAAGAAGCAACTTTGCGAACTGAACTAAGTGATCTCTACAAAACAACTCATGATGCACATACTACCTTCAACAATGAACTGGTTCCCTTTATACAAAAAAATTATGTAGATGCATCAGTAGGAGATATACAGAGTAAGCTGAAAATTGGTCATTTTGCTACCAAACTCAATGCAAAAATTACTACGCTCAAAAAACAAGCTAACACTGAACCTGATCAAATAACCCTAAAACATGCACTGGATACAATCCGATACCAAGGTTTTACCAAAGGAGCAACGGAAAGCCTAAAAGATCTTCTTGCAGAATATTGCACTATAGACAATAGTACCGGTGGATTTATCTCTGACTCAAACAAAGATGCCTTCCTTGCAGCCTATTCTGCAAATATGGAAGCAACACTTGCACAAATTCGAAGCACCCTAGATACAACTGCGGAAGCCTTTTTGGATGAGAAAAAAGCACGTGAAATTACTTCAGGAAATATTCACAAATGGTTTAAAGAATTAGGTGAGGCAAAAGGATTTTCCTTTTCTGTAGCAGGATCCACCTTTGAATTTCGAGCAAATTTACAACCTGATGGATCTCTTCATGCTCAGTATGATGAGGATGAAATGAATATTGTACTCAATGGAGATGCCCTCACTGCAACCGTACGTATTGCAGGAAAAGAATCTCAACGTAGCCTTCCAAATTCAAAAGAATCACTAAAACTATTGCTTCTCGGTTTTAAAGCAGAGCTAGAGAAAAAAGAACAAAGCAGAGCCGTTGAAGCTGCTATTCAGACTGCTGCCAATGCACACATTTGGCCTTGTTGGGACGAAAAAACCCAATCTCCCGCTTCTCCTGCAAAGCTTGATGAAGATACCGGGAAAAATTTTGATGCTGCCAGACGCAGAGTTCTCCATACCCTTGATTTTTCTATTGATCGAGATACCTATTTTGAAATTTATACGCAATGGTTTGATGCACATATTGCAGAATATGGAAGCAGTGGTGAATATTTTGCAGATGTGTACAAAGGTGATCGAGAAAAGAAATTTCGCATTATTCAACTGCTTGAAAAAGATTCTTTTAATGAAGATGAAAAAGGAGAACTTACTGAACTTCTTTCTTATTTAGAAAAAGATGTAAAAGGAAACCACGATCTCATGAGTGCTCTTGAGTACTCCTCTGATACATTAAAAGAACAAATAAAAACTCTTAAAAAGAAACTTGGAATAAAAAAAGAAAAGAAAAGTCCGACTGATGCGCCCAAAAAAGTTGAAGTCACACAGACAGAGCAGTTTCAAAGAGATCTTCAAGATGCACAGAATGATATTGCGCAAATGCGTACGATTCTTGTAAAAGATTCACTGAGCGAATATGATGAAGCGACCCTGGGTGATTTAGCAGAAACACTAAGGTTCACCCTTGAGAGACTTGAACAGATTGATCCAACACTCTATGACCAACTTGATACCACAAAGAAAGCACTCTGGGCAGAGCTCAAACTTAATCAAGAAACAGCAGAACAACCCGGAAACGAATTTGTTCGTGACCATACGGAGACTCCTGAAGACAGTGAACCACGCATGGGTCCCTACGCTGAATATGATACAAAAAAGATATCTTCTGCAATTCATGCCGTAAAAGAATTAGTCATCCTGTTATCGGAAACTGATGAAGAGTTAGAAGATGCTACCCCCTTCATGGAGTTTGAAATGGATTTAATAGCACTCCTTTATCTCACTTCAAATAAAAGTGGTAGAAAAACCGAAGTACTTTCCGCTCTTCATGGAGTCTTTGATAATCCAGGTCAATTTTTTGAATCTCTCAATAATATAGAAGATGTCATTGCAGATGAGTACCGAGAACGAACCCTTGAATCACCCATTTCAGCAGAAGACAGAGCACTTGCAATGAATATCTTAAATATCCTCAATAAAGATTCAGATCTTTCTCTTTCAGTATTAGAAAAAAGAGCGTATTATTGTGCAAAGTGCATTGTAGATGAACGGGAAGATACTTTCTTGCGTATCTATAGAAGTACTGTCACCGATACTCCTGACGAATCAATTGAATCCCAAAGAATGCTCGCTCTTGTCGGACAAAAAAATATACCAGAAGCCCTTACTGCAGAAAAAGTAAATGAAATATTAAAAGGATATTATTACACACGCATAAATGAACATATAGAAAGAATGGAACGTGCGCAAGCTACGAAAGGAAGGGATTATGCCACACGTATAAAAGGAGTCGCACAACAAAAGTCCGTTTCTGAAATGGATGAAACTGAGCGAACTATCCTTGAATCAGATATAAATGTTCTCTTACTTACCCGGGGGAAATCTGAATACAAAAAACAAAAACAAGAGGCAGTTATTGGAGCCTTGAATGGTCAGTTTGAAAATTACGAACAACTCCTTGAGGCCATATACAAAAAAAATCTTGAACTTGTCATATATAAAAGAGATCACTCTACGGCACTTCCCCCAGATGAATATGCCCTTGTACGTGCACTCATTGATGCCAATAATGAAGAGGAAGAAATTGTACATAAAGACCGTCCTGAAGAAAAACAAATAGTGCCTGCAAAACATTCTTTATTTAGAATAGACAAAAATATTCGGATGATCCGTGGTATTGTGCGTACTGGTGGAGCACAATGGCTTCGTATTCATCTTGGAGATCCTCTTCGTGTACAAGAAAGAAATGGTACTATCACTCTCCCTGCACAAACAGAAAGACGGATTGCAAACCTCAAATCAAAGTATCCAGACCTCTGCAAAGATCCAGAAGGGAATGAAATTTCAGATATAGAACTTACCCAAAAGCTTCAAAATCTTTTGGAAGACTATTATTATTTTGAAATAAAAACCAATCGTGCCAATCTAGAAGAAAGAAAAGAAAATGTCTTTGAACATAAAGCCTTTTCTGAGATGTCTCCTTCTGATGAACAACGTTTTGTAAATAATTTGGTATTCTTTGGGGTACACCACATAGAACGTAGACGAATGGTTATGGGGATATTTGGTCTTACCCCAGAGGAATATAATGCATTTCTTTTAGAAGTGAAAAAGGTGGATGATGAATATACACGATTCAAAATAGCAAATGCTGAAAAACCAACCCAAGAAGAAATGTCACTCGCACATGCTCTAAGAAAAGGTAATGAACTTGATCCAAAACTCAAACACATCTTAGATGAACGACAAAAATACCGAAGAAATAGACGTGCTATCCCGAAAGATTTGGAGCTGAACAGAGACCAGCATAATCAAGTTCGGATGAGTCTCCATGATGTGGAGACACAGTTTATTGAATTGCGAAGAGGACTTTTATCTAAAGATGCAGTGCGTTTGTATGCACTTGAACCTATTCTGCGAAAATACGGGGCCATAACAGAAGAAAGAATTAAAAATGCACAACAAGCATATACCGGTACTCAAGATGTTTCTTCAATTTCACGACAAACCTGGAATGATGCATACACCAAGCATTTTTATTGGAGACTCAAACAGGCGCAAGAAAAGAAAATTGCTGATGATGCAGCAAGAGAGAAAAGAGTTCAAACAGGCCAACGCGTCCGTGCTACCGGTGGGACAAGCGATGCACAGCTCGCAGGAAAACTTGGAGGGCTTTTTGCAAATGTACTTCAAGATGTTGACCTATCCAGGGCACAGTATGCTCCAGAAAAAATAGACGCTATTCTGTCTGGACACTCTGAGGTGCTTACCCGTTATGTGAAGGCACGTCCTGGCGCCACCTATACGACAGAATTTCTTACAAAGTATCTGACAAAAGAAAAACTAAAAGCACTTGAAAAAATTGTGGGAGACAAAAAATATTCTCCACTCTTTGAAGAATTATCTCTTACCATAGTACTTGTTGAACCTAAATTCAATGGAGAAGATGGAGCAGACCAAGATATTGAAGGTGAAGAAATTGACTTGGATCTCTCTATTCCAAACTCCCTTGATTCTCTTCGAGAAGCTCTCGAAGACCTGCTCAAAGAACAAGAAGAGCAAAACGCTGAAGAAAAAATTAATGCCTATATATTAAAATTCTTAGAAAATTATGAGATACAGGGGAATCCCGGAGAAGATAACCTGGAAAACATATTCCTGGTTCAAGGGGAGACCAGAATATCCGCAGCTGACTTTGCAACAGAAAAATTTGAGAACCTCTCAAATGAGTTTATAGAAAAGAATATTGCAAAAGGAGCAAATGTCCTTTCCATTACAGAAGCCTTCATTGATATTGTCAAAAACACCCTTTCTGAGTCAGCAGATGGTGAAGAGGATAATAATACAGAGACGCTTGACGAAGAATAATCCTCTCAAAAAATCGAAAAATCCGGTTTGCCAGACCCGGATTTTTTTTATATACTGAGCACAAGATTATTTGTAATAATACCCTATGCAGGCATACCTTGATATTGTCAAAAAGATTCTCGAACATGGTGAGGAGAAAGAAAATAGGACCGGAACCAATACCCTATCCATTGCTGGAGTCCTGTTTGAACATGACATGAGCACAGGGTTTCCACTCCTTACTACCAAAAAAGTCCCCTTTCGTCTCATTGCCTCTGAGTTAGAATTTTTTATCAAAGGGATTACAGATAAAGAATGGCTCAAAGAAAGAAATAATCACATCTGGGATGAATGGGCACACCCCCTCAAAGCCCCTTATGGACACGACGAGGCCTCAAAACAACGCATGATGGAAGAAAGGGATTTGGGCCCTGTGTATGGCTTCCAGTGGAGACACTACAATGCAGAATATGAAAATTATAACTCAGACTATTCCGGAAAAGGAGTAGATCAGCTTGCCAAAATTGTAGACTCACTCAAAAATAATCCCAATGATAGAAGAATGCTCGTGAGTGCATGGAATCCAATACAAATGAACCAAATGGCGTTGCCACCTTGCCACTACGCCTTTCAGGTAGTGGTAAATAATGGGAAACTCAATCTCATGTGGAACCAACGCTCCGTTGATGTAATGTTAGGACTCCCCTTCAATATTGCCAGCTATGCATTGCTCCTGCACCTACTTGCCAAAGAGGCAAATCTTCAAGAAGGGAGACTCGTTGGTTTCTTGGGAGACACCCATATCTACACCAATCATAGGGATGGTGCACAAGAACAACTCTCACGTGACCCCAAAAAGTATCCCCTTCCACAGATTATAACCGAACCTTTTACCTCAATTTTTGACTGGTCTTATGAAGACAGTAAAATTGAAAATTATCAAAGTTACCCAAGAATATCCTTTGAAATTGCTGTCTAACACATACCTATGATTACTCTCATTGCTGCTGTATCAGAAAATTTTTGTATAGGAAAAAATGGTGAGCTTCCTTGGAACATCCCTGAAGATCTAAAGCATTTTAAACGTCTTACGGAAGGGCATGTGGTCATAATGGGAAGAAAGACATGGGAATCCATCCCCGAAAAATTTCGCCCACTTCCTAAGAGAAAAAATGTTGTCATTACACGGCAAACAAACTATCCGGTTCCAGAAGGTGTGGAAGTTTTCTCAAACCTCGAAGAGGCGCTTCTTGCCTTCTCTCAACAATCCGTCTTTATTATTGGTGGAGAACAGATTTATTCGGCAACAATAGAAAAAGCAGACCAACTTGAAATAACACATATTCAAAAAACCATACCTGATGGTGATGCTTTTTTTCCCGCAATAGACTCAAACCTTTGGGAAAACGTATCCGAGGAAACACACGAAAATTTTTCTTTTGTGACGTACAAACGCAAATAATTTTGCTCAAAAATCTTATCCCCAGGCTTTCTTTTTTTTCGCCGTTTTTTCAAAAAAATGCCTAAAATAAGCATTTTTTTGAAACTTGAATCTTCTGCTGTGCTCTGTTACAATCAAAGGGCAGATTTAGCCTATTGCGTCTATGCCATTTATTGATCTTGTTGTGGGTGGACCGGACATGAGTGGAACCGGAACACAAATTGAAGACATTATTTCTTTTTTTCAAAGTAAAGGGAAAAAAGTTCGTGATATGCGCAGAACAGAAGTTGATGCGCTTTTTCATGCAGAAATTTTTTCCCATATAAACCAAAACCACGTTAACCTAGGAAGCTTTTTGAGTGATGAAAGTATAGACCATGATGACAAAATTGCTTTTCTCTGGCAAGCATATGAACTCCTCTCCGGTGGTGGAACCAATGAAGACCTCAAAATTGCATCCTGTGTAAAAAATTTGGTGAGCAGCTATATAAATCCAAACAGTAGTGACGTATGGATATTTGAAGAACCCACCAAACGCGCAGCCGGGCAAAAAAATAGAGCTATAGAGCAACACAGAAGCCAGTACGAAAGCGAGACCGACCCAATTGCAGCGGCACTTTCACACCAAAATTATCGGATTGACGAGTTTCTTCGTTTTAGACGAGTCCTACGTCAAAAAGGAAAAATTATTATTCGCTCCCGTTCCGAAGAGTCTGCTTGTTATCAAATTTATCATCCGCAAAAATTAAAAAATGGAATTTCTCTGAAAGATTACCTTTCCCTTCCGGGACATAAAATTGCCTTCTCTCACCCCCCAACACATATATTTATTGTATGTGCTCCCAAAAATTGGACTAAAGATGAATATCTTGAACTCAAAAAACAACGAAGTGGAAACCGACTCGTAGATGATTATGAGTCAAAAGCGGAATACCAGCTTCTCGTGAACTTTCGCTATGCCTCTTTGTGGGTAGAGAAACTCTATGAAGTTGGATGTGCACTCTATGGTGCAAAACCCCCTCAAATTATCCGTTTTGATATCTATAAGCCAAAAGAGGTTATAAAATTGGAAATGCAAAAAGCGCTTGAGACTATTCTTGAAAAATCTTTTGAATAATAACCACTTTTTTGATATACTAAAAAGGTACGAGAAACACTCTTCAGTAGACAGAACGGAATATTTTTTATTGCACTTTGTCTATTGTTCTTTGTAACCTTCCTTGTATGCTTGAAACTTTAAAAAAATACCACCGCTATACCTATGGCATAGCTTATGTTTTTTTTATTCTTATTCTCCTTTTGCTTTTGAAATATTTGAGCAGCCAACCAATTGTTTTTTTGGCCCTTTTTATTTATGGAAGTTTTGCTATAAACTGGTTTTATGCTCGTTTTCTCAATGTTCCTATCCTCCCCCATGTGCTGGCATCCACTTTTAGTCCTATAGGCTTCTTTTATCTGATGGGTTATTCCCATGAGCTCCCCAATACTTGGAGCTTTATAAAAGGGACCATAGATCTCTACCGGCACAATATGAAAATTTTTTTGGAATATTCACTTGTATTTTTCATCTTTAGTGTAGTCGTAACATCCCTTTCTACCTACATTGAAGTATGGGAAAACCATATTGGGAATACCTCCGGGATACTTTTAGGAATTTTTCTTTTATTCCGTCTTCTTGTAATTCTTTTTGGTTTTGTGCTCTCTATTGCCTTTTTGCGAGTTGTTGCCGCACGGATTATTGGCGTTGCTCCACATCATATGTCTTCTGAAATTTTTGATGCCTTTTCTCTCTTCTGGTCTTGTGTCTTTGTGACACTTGTCCTTATGGTACTCCTTTTTGTCCTCAATATTACACAGGCCTTTTTTCCAATATTTATCTTCCTGGCAATTCTTATTATTTGGTTTATTTTCTCCATCCATGCCGTTGTGATAGAAAATATCCGCGGGTTTTCCGCCTTTGGATATAGTAAAAAATTAGTCCGTGGAAGAGCCTGGTCCGTTCTCTGGATTCTCGTTGCTTTGACAGGACTCTTTGCCTTTATTGCGTACTTTATACAAGGTATACTGGTGGCCCCATTTTTTGACATGCTCTTACAGGTGGTCTCAACGGGAAGTAGTTTCTCAATTATTTTGAACAATATTTTTGCTCTTATCAATGCATTTGTTCAAACCATGCTCATGCCTCTATATGCCTTTATTCCGTCTACCCTTCTTTACTTCCAACTCAAAAGACTCCATGAAGAAAAAAAAGAAGTATGATAGATAGATTTCAAAAACCTTCTGCCCCACTTTCAAGTATCATGAGTACCAATACCATTCGTGCAAAAAAATCTTTGTACTCTATTGTTCGAGATGTAAAAAAAACGCTCCCAGGGGAAAATCTGACGCATAAAAAAATGATTGCAAAAACTATCTATAAACTCAATAATGACCCCCATGCCGTAGTAACCAATAGAATGACCAAAGCAGCCGTAAAAGCATTGGGTGAGGCTGGGCATCTAAAAGGAAAATGGCACCAAAATGTTGGGGCAGCTATCACGCATGTAAAGCACATGCATGAAAAAACTTCCTCAAACACCGATACTTCCCACATGTCCCCGGAAGAGCGGTTAAAAAATGCCAAAACCTGGGAAGAAAAAAAAGCCGCACAAAAAGCCGAATCCATTCAAAGGAGACGACTGGAAGCGCGTGCAAGACAGGCAAGACAAGAAGCAGAGGACCAAGAAAAGGGAACAAAATTAGGACTCAAAGAATGGCAAGAATCTACTACCTCCATAGGTGAAGCGGTAAAACAAAAAGAACGAGAACGAAAAAATCAAGCCGAACAAGATATGAGTGAACTGGAGCGACAAAGCAAGCAAATTATAGATATGTCCATTGACTAAATATTCAACACCAAAAAAACCCATTAGATAGCTGATGGGTTTTTTATTTCTCTTTACCTCATTTTTTCATTCCTTCCACTCCACTCCCCTTTTTTCAAATTTTTCTTTTAAGTCTTCTTTTAGCATTTCAAACATAGTCTCTATAGGTTCCTTCTTTCCCAGTGCATCACAAAAACTTTTTACTGCAAATGCTGGATAATAACTATGGAAAATTTCTAGGGTATATTTTTCTACCCCATGTTCATTCAAATGAATAAAACTCTCTAGCTTATCCAGTGCATTTATAAACTTTGCTTCCAAGGTTTTTTGTTCCTTGTATTCTTCCCACAAATCATACATGGTTTGAGAAGAAAAAAAGGTATCACTAAAGTTTCCCATAAAAACAGCCTCTTGATGATTTTTTTCTTCACGACTTACTTTTCCATTTAAAACGTCCACCGCATCTTTATCACCCGTGTATACTTCTGGCAAATCATGAACTAACGCAAGTCCCATACATCTTAAAAGATCCAACTCAAGAGAAAATTCTGATGCAATGGTATAGGCTGCAAATGCAAGTTGCCAACTGTGTGCAGCACTGGTGTCTCCATTATCACTCAGAGAACTCTCATATCGTTTTGTAAATTTTAAATGGCTTGTGGTTGCAAGCATTACCAAAAGATCGCGAACTTTTTTTTGTGTGTCCATATATTTTTTCAATAATAAGATTTGTGAGTATATCTTATTTCTTTATATACGTCAAGAGTATTATAGACAATATTGTATATATTAGCATATTTTAGCTATTATATATGTTTTTTATTTAATATACTTATCCACATTTTTTCTTGACAATCAAATTTCATTCATGTACGATGCGGCATGCTGTATATGGTTTTTTAGTTACTTTATTTATCTAATTTTAGATAAATATAAGATTATAGTATATAAAATAAAATACATTATTGCCATTCGCCCCTTGAAGCCCACAATGGGCGGCTGGTAACAGACCGCGAAATCACTGAAAGGCCTGTCATATGCAGAGCGGAAAGCAGAAGGTGGTCTTGCGGTCGTGGGCATTCCCCCACATCTTCGAGACCCTCAAGGAGATCCTCGAGGGCTTCAACTACAACGAGGGGGAGCTGGACGATCTCGCCAGCGTGAGGGTCTGGGAGGCCCTCGACATGCTGGGGCGGGACACCCGGCATCTGCACCTCCTGGTGCCCACGGCAAAGAGGCTGATCGAGGAAGCAGAACGCTACGGCTGCAGCTCCGAGACCTGTGAGCAGATCAAGGAACTGCACGTGGCCTCCGAACGGCTCGATGAGCTCTCGGTCTCCTGCTTCGGTCCCAACTACCGCTTCCTCTCGGACCGTCGTCGGTTCGGCCAGGTCCTCTACCTGGCGGCCCGCGACATCATCGGAGAAGCGCCTCAGCCGGACGCCACCCCGGACGAGATGCACGAGGCGATGACCCGTCAGTACAAGGCCAACATGCTGGTCGGAAACTTCTTCGACTGGTTCGACCCGGACTTCAAGCCGGAACTCATGCAAGAGGTGACCTTCTACGAGCGGGCACTCGGCCACCTCTTCCTGCTGCAGACCGCCGCCGGATTCAGGAAGTTCAACTTCGACCCGATCGAACTCACCGAAGCCGGCCTGCGCAAGTACAACGTGCTGGACGGCAACGGCAACGCCGTGTGCTACTGGTGCAACTCGGGACCCTGCCAGTGCGGTGGACGCAAGGGCAAGATCCAGGGCCGTCACATGACCAGCCGTACGCCCTTCGAGCGTGGTCTTCCCGAGATGGACCGCTTCATGTGGAACGTCTACGGCGCCTCCCGCAACGCCGCCTTCGGCGCGTTGGTGGGCCCCTGCCGCGCGCTCTCCGAGTTCGGCGGCGAATACGGCTTCATGCGTCTGGTCATGGATGCCGGTGGTACGGTCGAGCAGCTGGACGAGAAGTTCGGTCCGCTCTACCTGCAGGGCACCCGGCACGACGTGAAGGTCCGCGAAGCCATCGACTCCGGAAAGGAGACCCTTCATGATGGGACGCTCTTTGAGGCGGGCGACGCCTTCGTGAGCTGGCCCTCGCTCGTGTGCGCGGCCTTCATGCTCAACACCACCCGCGCCTACAGGCGCGGCTTCGAGTACATGGCAGAGCGAGCCGGCGTCGAGATCTTCTTCCCGGAACGTGATGACAAGACCGTCCCCGCCTACCCGAACAACCTGGACGACTAATTCCCACCACCCCGAGACCCCACCGTCTCAAACTCCCTTTTGTCTTTAAACTTCTTGAAAACAGAAGAGAGAACTCTCTCCATTAAGGCCCTTGTATAGCGCGTGTGTGCATGGGGTACATGCGCGTCTCCAGCGGCCTTCAGGAGGAAACTCATGGCCAACCGAACCTGCACCTGCACCGGAACGGTGCGCGACGCCAACGCCTTCGACCAGTTCACGAGCGGGAGCTTCCCCGGGGCCAGCGGTTCCCGCGACGGGGACCAGGGCACCGTCCAGATCGAGGTCCCCGACGGCCTGCCCGACGAGGCGGCGGCCTCGGTCGCCGCGAGCGGCGCCAGCCTCGACCCCGACACCATCACCTGCGAGTGTGAGCGCAACCAGTAGCGCATGCACTCCGCCCCACCTTTGACAGAGTACCCGCTCTGTCGCATCCCCAAAGATTATATGCCTATGTAGTCTTTGGGGATGAAAAATAAAAGGAGTTGACTCCATGCCCATTGCTTCCGTCACCGTGTCCACTGACCAGATAAAAGAAAAGGATCTCACCCACCTTTTCTGGGATATCCTTCGCGGGATTCCCGTGACCTACATGATTACGGTACCACCAGAAAAGCTGGAAGACACTCGTCGTCGGGCTCAAGCAATTCTCATGAGCTTGGTGGAATACTACCGCAAGAAGGGAAGTTCCATTACATTCACAGAAAAAACGCATAGAGCCTACAATGACCAGAAAACTCTGGTTTACCATTTTTCCATCCCAAAATAATACCCACCTTTTCTTCCTCAAAAATATTTGTATAGGAATGTTTTTTCTTGACAATTTCATTTTTTTCTACTACGGTTAAGAAGACTTCTCACTCTCTTTTCACTCATATTCCCTTTGAATTTTTGCTCTATGCTTACACAAGACAAGGAAGTGCGAAAACTTCAGCACCAGGTAGACACGCTTGTAGGGGAACTTCAAAATCTTGACTTTTCGGATCTAGAATCGGTCATCACTTGGCTTGAAAATTTTTGTGTTGTCAATGAACACTATCTTATACAGATTCCCAAAAAAAATATTCTAGACTATTTTCAAAAAGAAGGTTTTCATCGTTATCCAGCCCCTAGTAACTTTGATCTGGAAAGTGAAAAGCGCATGGCTCGATGGATTATTGGTGAAGCCATGTCCATGCTCGACGGAACAGGTTGGAATCAATACCAGGTAACCGGAAGAATGCGAAGTGGCTGGATCCTTCAGTTTTCTCGGATGTGGCGCAGGCATTTTCATCATATACGTTGAAGTATATAAAGACGTTTAAATTTGCTAAAATAAGTATTATTTGTACTTATTTTTTTGATATGTCTATATTTTTATTGACATTTTAAAAAAATCATGATATACTGGCCTCTAGCTACGTATTCATCCAAAACTTTATTTCTATGCCTACCATAAAAGAAACCCTCACACACGCCGGATTTGATGATATTACCTCAAATATCTACCTCCTTCTTCTGCAAAAGGGTGAGCTTACTGTTCCCCAAATGCAAAAGGTGACGGGTCTTTCCCGCGCCAGTGTCTATAATGCCATCACGGAACTTGATAAATGGAAACTCTTAGAACATAGAAAAGAAGGAAGAAATGCCTTTTATAGGCCTTCTCATCCAAATAATCTTGATACTCTTGCAGAGCAAAAAAAACGTGATGCTCAACTTTTTCAAAATGAAATAAAAGAAACCATAGAGTCGCTTATTGGAACTTATAATTTAACCTTTCACAAACCGGGAGTCCGTTTTTTGGAAGGTATGGATGGTTTTAAAGAAGTCCTCTGGGACTCTCTCACAGCAAAAGAAGAAATCTATACTATAGCAGATCTTGGAGAAGCGGTACGGATTGCCCCTGAGATTAATCGAGAGTATACAACTCAAAGAGAAAAATTGGGAATTCGGAAAAAAATATTGATCCTTGACGATAGCGATGCAAATAAATTTTTGACCTCAATAGATACTCCTCTTTTACAAGTACGACGCATTGCAAAAGGTTCTTGTCCCTTTAAAACCAGTCTTCAAATTTATGATCACAAAGTAGTGTACATGACCTTGGAAAAACAGGCTCCTGTGTCCATGATTATTCAAGACAAAAACATTTATACCCTTCAGAGATTTATGTTTGAAAAGCTCTGGGAAGAAAGTAAATAGTATTGAAAAATAAAAAACCTCCTGATAGAGTCAGGAGGTTTTTTATTTATGTTCTTTTTTCAAAAAGAAGTATAAAACCTGTTTCACTCCGTAGATAACGCGTGCCCACAAATCCATCATCAAGCAACTTTTGTACCTCTTCTTCCTTTTCTGAACTGGTCAGTTCTGTTCTCTCGTTGAATTCAATTTTTTTATAGGCATCCCTGTTTTGAATATCTTCATGCTTTGAAGATAAAGCTTTATTTTTTTCTTGGTCCAACTCAACTATATAGAAAAATGAGCCATCGTCATTCTTTTTCATGCCGGTAATCACAAACCCAGTTTTTTCAAGATGCCTTTCCAATAACTCTACACTGGGGACCATCACCGCATCCACCACAAAGTTTTGAGCTTTTTCTATAACCATTCTTTCAATGAAAATATCCCCTATACCCAGTCCATGAAATTTGGGATTTACATTGAGTCCTCCCGCATAAATATGCTCCTTTTCATCCAAAGATTCTTTTTTGAGAAAATACATGTATGCTAATATTTCATTCCCTTTTTTTAAAACAGGTACTTCTGCATCGGGATTTTCAAGAGCAGCTTGAAGATTTTCTCTCACCTGTTTTTCCACTTCAGAATTCCCGGGATAGTTTTCTTTTGCAACCTCAAGTACACTCTGTTTATCACGCGCATCATAGCCAAAGTCCAATCCTCGCAAGGACTCTATGTCCAGTCGCCCGGTCTGTTTGTACATGGCCTCAATTATAGCCCGAAGCATTTCCAAATCTTCATGTAATTGTCCAAATGCCTCACTTGGGAGAGCAGGAAAATTTTCCGCTTGTGTTTCTACCATATTGCGCACCTCTTGGGCATAGGCAAATATTGCTTTTCCCGCACGCCTTTGCAGTGATTGTGTAATTTTTTCTTTCTCCAAATCAGTAACCGATGCACCTTCTTTCAAAAAAGGAAGCATTCCTGCCTCAACCTCTTTGGAATGACGTACAAGATCACGATAAAGCTGCAAAGTTTCTTCTGCCTTTTCCTGTGCAACCCTTTTTACTGATTCAAGATCAAGTTTTTCTTTTCCACTTCGTACAAGACGGGAAAAAGCTTCTTCCATCACGTCTTCAATAAGCAGAGACAGCAAAACCCGAATCGAATTTTCTTCCAAAGGAATTTCTCCAGAAAGGATCTTCCCCCAATTTTCATCTGAACGGTCTCTCCAAAGTTGAAAAACCTGTCTCTCATCTTCTGCACGTAATCCATCTCCTTGAGAATCCAAAACACCCTGCCGTGCATCACGAAAAATTTCTCCCAATCTATGTGCATGTAGTTCCTCAGACATACTCTACTTCAAAGTGTCTTTAAGCAGTTTTTCTGCTACCTTGGGATCCGCAGATCCTTCTGTAGCACGCATAACCATTCCCACCAAAAATTGAATAACCGTCTCTTTTCCTCCTTTATACTCATCCACCTGTTTGGGAAACTGAGTAATGACTTGTTCTATAATATCTTTGAGCTGTCCCTCATCAGAAATTTGTCCGTAACCCTTTTCTTCCATAATATGTGAAGGATCTTTGTCTGTTTTTGACTCTACCATTTCCATGAGAATTTTTTGCGCATTGGTAGAATTTACTCGATCCGTATAGACAAGCGCAACAAGCTCTGCAAAATTTTCTGCACTAAAATGTATTTGTTCAAAATTTTCTACCATTCCCATAAGTTTGCTCGTAAGCCATCCACCACACAAACGTGCAATCTTATTTCTTTTTTCCTCCATAATCTCATCTGTTTCTCCCTTTACTTCTGGTAAACTATGGAGCCAATCAACAAGCTCACTCATAACCTCTTCAGTAAAGTCTGCCCATCTTTTGCTATCGGTGAGAATCTTTGCATCAGAATAAGAAAACCCATATTCCTGATGAAAACGCATACGTTTTGCCATTGGGAGCTCAGGAAGAAATACCTCTTTTGAGAGTACCAGTGGCTCAAAGGGTGGGATATCTGGATCTGGAAAATAACGGTAATCTTTGGCACTTTCTTTTTCTCTTTGCAAAACCGTTTCACCTTTTTCCTCATCCCAACCGCGAGTTTGTTGAGACCAGGCTTCCCCGTTCTTGAGCATTTTTGCTTGCCTTTGTATCTCAAATTCAATCGCTTTTTCTACGGCCTTAAAAGAATTAATATTTTTTAATTCTACTTTATTGTTTAAAATATAATCTCCAAGAGGCTTTACCAATCCATCCACAATTTCAAAACGTCCCTCTTCCTGCAGGGAAACATTTGCCTCACAACGCATATGCCCCTTTTCCATATCTGCGTCCGATACCCCAAGGTAACGCATGATCAACTGTAGCTCCTGACAATATTTCTTTGCTTCTATAGCAGATTTAAAATCTGGACGTGTGACAATCTCAACAAGCGGAACTCCGGACCGGTTAAAATCCACAAGGGTATTTCCGTCCTTGTCATGAGTAAGTTTTGCCGTATCTTCTTCAAGATGTGCACGTTCTATCCCAATCACGGCTTGGCTTCTTTCATTTTCTTCTAATTCAAAGGTAAGGGTTAAAGAACCACCTTCTGCAATGGGTTCATCATACTGGGAAATTTGATATGCCTTTGGTAGATCGGGATAAAAGTAATGCTTTCTATCAAATTTGGATAACTCGCGGATACGGCAACCCAGTGCCTTTCCAATAAGGACCGTCCACTCTATCGCCTTTTTATTTGCAACGGGAAGAGTACCCGGTTGGCCGGTACACAGCTCACAAATTTGTGAATTTGGTTCTGTAAAATCTGGATCGTTTTTGCAGGAACAAAACATTTTTGAGAGTGTCTTGAGTTCCACATGTACTTCCATCCCAATAATTGGAGTATACATACCTTTGCTATTCATACTCATAGTTTATAATTTTTTTTACTGAAGAAATTTTTGTACTAAAGCTTCTGCCTCTTCATATGATTTGCACCAGACAATTCCTTTGTCTCTTCGGAACCAGGTAAGCTGCCGACGTGCGTATCGACGAGTATCTCTTTTCAGAAGTTCTACTGTCTTTTCTAAACTTTGCTCCCCATCATAGTAGAGTTGAAATTGCCTATACCCAATTCCACTCATACTTGGGAGTTTCCAACTGTATTTTTGTTTTAGAAGTGCCTCTATCTCCTGTAATAATCCATCCTCTATCATTGCGTCCACACGTTTGTTAATTCTATCATACAGAATATCCCTCTCTACATCAATACCAATTTGTAGGAAATCAAACATTTTTTCCCCCTTCTTTTTCTGTCTGGAAAATTTTTCTCCTGTCATGATAGATACCTCCAATGCGCGAATAATTCTTCTTTTATTTTTTTGATCAATATTACTCGCCGTCTCTTTGTCCAGACGTTTGAGAAGCTCCATAAGCTCCTCATGACTTTTTTCTTCCAGACCACTCCGAAGCTTTTTATTTGGTGGGATACGTGGAATATAAAAATTATTGACCAAAGAAGAAATATATAAACCCGTTCCACCAACCACAAAAGGGATCTTTCCATGGCGAGTCGCCATTTTTATATATTTTACTGCACGATCACGAAATTCCGCTGATGAAAAACTTTTGCCAGGATCCAAAAAGTCCATAAGATGATGCGGAACATCTTCTACATAGTAACTTCTTCGTAGACCATTCCAACTCACATTCCACCGCCAGTCACCAATAACTTTCGCTGTCCCAATATCCATTTTTTTGTAAATTTGCCTGGAGTCAGCAGATACAACTTCTCCGTTATATGTTTTTGCCAATCGCAAAGACCAATCCGTTTTACCGCAAGCAGTAGGACCAAGTATGATAACAACTTTTTGAAGTGAATTATTCATTAAATGATATTAACTGGTTTTATAGTATATGTCCCCAAAGCATCCATTTATCTGCTTTTTCAATCTTTACTTTTTGAATTGTTCCCACTTTTGAATCATCCCCTTGTATCCGAACCCGTTTCATGTGTTCACTATTGCCGGTAAGCCATTCTCCGGTCGCCGTTTTCGTAGCATTTTCCAGCATAACGCTCACCGTTTGACCAATATATTTTTGATTCTTTTGGTACACAATATCTTCCATTAATTTTTGTAATACCCACCAACGACGTTTCTTTTCTGATTTATCTACATCATCCTTAAATGCCTTTACTGCAAGCGTCCCACTGCGCTCTGAATACTGTGCCGTATAGGAGATGTCAAATTGACACTCTTTATAGAGATCCACGGTATCTTCAAACATAGCGTCGGTCTCACCACAAAATCCCACGATGATATCTGTCCCAAGAGCCATATTCTTATGTTTCTCCCCTATCCTTTTTACCAAATTGAGATAAAACTGTCTATCATGTCTTCTATTCATTTTCCGAAGCATTTCATCATTTCCGGATTGGACCGGGAGATGGAGAAATTGGAGATGTTTAGGAAGTGCCATCGCATCAATAACTTCTTCTGACATAAATATAGGATGTGGAGCGGTAAAATGAATTCGCTCTATTCCATGAATTTGGTTTACTTCCCAAAGAAGCTTTGCAAAGTCACTTTTCCTATATGGATTATGTAAAGAGAAATATTGAGGATCGGGTGCAATATAGTGATTTACAATTTGTCCCAGAAGCGTAATTTCAATACATCCGTTTTCTGCCAATGCATTGCATTCTTCCAAAATTTCTTTAAGAGATCTATTAACTTCGAGCCCCCTGGCAAAAGGAACTACACAGTAACTACAAAAATGATTACAGCCCGTCTGCAATGTAACAAAGGCTTGCGTATGTTTTTTGAGAGTTGGACGCAAAGAAAGGTAATCTTCCTGTAAATCTTCCATATTCCGAAAATTGGGATTAATTTCATACAACCATTTTGGGAGATGTACCATATCTTTGGTAGGAAAATACAAGTCAACTCCCTGCAACTTATCCCCCATGCTCTTGCCCTTATCTCGTCCAGGCATACAGCCCGTTACACATACTACCAAGTTGGGATTTTGTTTTTTCAGTTCCACATAATTTTTGGTAAAACCAAAAATTCGAGCCTCCGCTGATTCACGAACACTACAACTATTGAGTAAAATGACATCTGCATCTGTTTCCTTTTCCGTAGACTCCATTCCCATACCACGAAAAAGAGACTCTACTCTTTCTGAGTCATTTTTGTTCATCTGACACCCAAAGGTGATAATGTGATATTTATATGGTATAGACATGATATTTTTTGCATATTATACTGAAAATCTAAGAAAAAATCAAGTCTCCAAAAGGAACGCTTTCAAGTCATTTTTTACTATTTTTTTCTTCTCCACAGAAAAAAATTCCACATATTTTCAAAAATTTGCTATACTGTGTGCATATGTCAGAGACCAAAAAAGTCCCACAACAAGAACAACCGCAACTTCCGGAAAGACAGGAAGATATTTTTGAGTTAATGCTTTCTGCGGAACAAATTTTTTCTGAAGAAAAAACGGCTCTCAAGGAGTACATGGATCTAAGTCGAGAATACCGAGACTTTGATGCCGAGTTTATGCAACTCCATGCTGACTTAGAACAGGAATTCACACAGCTCAGTGGACTCCACCAAAATCTCTCTGAAACTCAGTCACAGATAAACACCGATGCTCTTGAGCTCTATGAGAGTATACGAAAAGCAGGAGAAAACCCCCATGAAGTTGCAGACTTACTTGCGCAAACAGGACAAGTTGATATGAGAAGTGAAATGCAACGTATTGAACAGTCTGCCCTCATATGGAAAGAATATCAAACAGGACTTGAACAATACAGTGGGAACCTTGCAAAACAGAAAGACCTCCTCACCAAAAGAGAAAGCCTCCAAACGGCAATGAATGAAGCAGAAACAAATTTTCAACTGATTGAAGCACGAGCAGATCAAGTGAGAAATGCAACCGCAGAAGCACTTCGAGACGAAGAAAATGGTCTGTATAATAGATACACTCTCCTCAAGGGTTCTCTTAATGAATCCCAACAAAGAGGCTTTGGCCTTCTGTATCAAGAAGCAAGTCGTGCACTGGATCAAGGAGATGTCGCAACAGCGGCCATTCTCACCCGTCAGGCTGAACAATTCCTCCAAAAAAGCATGGCAGAACATGATGCTAAAGAAATTGAGATGGCAAGAAAATTTGCTGAAGAAGAAGCAAACAAAAAGAAAGAAGCAGAAGATCACCCAAGACCACTTGATATTGACTTTGAAAAACTTCGAGAACTTTCAGATCCTTCCATTATTGCATCACTTGATGCCCGAAAACCTATTGTAAAACCTCTTAAAGAGCCAGTTGCTCCTCAGTCCAATGGGTCTTTTGCTGAAATGCTTGTTGAGCATAATAAACAAAGAACTGATACAGACGATAGACTTGCAGAAGAATTTTTTCAACGAAAACCCGGAAGTATCGATGAAAAAATTCAAATAGAAAATCGAGGCCTTGATGAAAATGATATTGCTTCCATCCCCAAAAAGAAAGAGGCAACATTAGCTCGATCGCCACAAAGACAAAAAAAAGGATTCTTCTCAAAACTCTTTGGAAGAAAATAAAAAAGTGCCCACAGGCACTTTTTTATTTTCTTTCAATATATTTTATGCTATACTAAGTTTAGGTATTTTTTATATGTCAGAACGGGGACCAAAGGTCTTACAATTTCATTCAGAAGCCCCAAAACAATCCTCAGAAAAAATGGACTGGGGAAATAAATCGGAATGGGAATCCTGGAGTTTAGACCATGTACAATCACATATGGATTCTTTGATGCACCATCTTATTGATGAGGGTGTTTTTGATTTATCTGGTAGGCAAGAACAGATACATAGCACAGAACACGAGACACTTTTAAAAACATTTGAATCCCTGCAACACACGTATAAGAAAAAACTTGCAGAATTTCAAAGAAACAATACTTCAAAAACAGAAGCACAACAATTGGTACCACAAATTATGCATCTCAGAGAGCATTCAAGAGAAACCCAAGAAATGGGCCCACTTCCATTCTTTTTTGCGGATGAATCATTTACCGTGGGACAAATTTTTCGTTTTCCAGAACAAATAAAGTTAAAAAAAAGGGGAAAAGAAATCCTGACACAGGATATCAAAATTGCAGGTCTCTCTGAAAAAGGAAATCTTCTTCTACAAGATGTGCATACAGGAACGGAAATTGCTGTTACTGAAGATGCCTGGAAAAGAATGCGCCAAACGATTCAAGTTGAGACTGAACAAGCCCCTGAGACACTCCCTCTGCAAGAGCAAGATGCACCCCACAGTGAGTCTATTGAATCGCGCAATACCATCCCTGAAGCATTTTCCGGCATACAAAGAGGTGATGTCTTTTATGCAAAGAAAAGGCCCATTCCAATTTCACCACAGACATATTCTGAGGCATTCCGTGTAGTAGATGTCCGAAAAGATGGTCTTATAGAAGTAGAAGATCTTACTACCAAGCGGGTAGGGCTTTTTGATAGCGAATCTTGGGTGTACCATCTTCCAAATTTACAAACAGAATCCTCCAAACTGACGCATGAGATAATGAATGGAAATTCTCCATCTTCTTTAACAGATGCAAAAGTTAACCTACAAAACAGACAAGAAGCTGGCATTGCATCAGCTGAAAAATTTTTTTTAGAAATACTTCCCCCCGAAGAAATTGATATAACGGCTTTTAAACGTCAAATAGAGCAGGCTTTTTTTGCACAGTTTGGAATAAAAATCAAGCTTGATTTAAAACATGGAAAAGTTATAGCAAAGGGGATCTCTAATAGAGAACTCAACGAATGGTATGCCACCAACCCATTTTTTGAAGCAGTGGTTACAGAAATTGAAAGACGAGTTCAACTGCAGGCACAACATACTCAAGCTTCTGGCTTTTGGTCTACTCTTCAACGAGATGGTATAAAAACGGCCCTACAAGATTTTATTCATCGCCCTAAAGGGAAAAGAAAGGCACCTCCACCACCAGATACCACATTGCAACGCCTCGGGAAAAAAAGGCATATTCAGACAGCAGCCCTTGGACTGCAGGCGCTTGCAGGTGTAGCAGGGAGCCTTCCTGCACAAACGGCAGAAGCAAGACCAAACACCCTTGAAAGACAACAACAGATACCCCAACAAAATACTGAGCGTGACCCACAAGCAATGATTTTTACTCTGGAAGCCCAATTACGTTTCATTAAAAGTGAAATTGAGCAACTTCAAAGAACATTGGGAGAACAACAGGATACTAACTTTTCACTTCTTAAAAAAGAAGTCTCTTCCATACGTGATGAATCCGGAACCACTGCCCAATCGGACGCTCTTTTTGAAACTACACGAAAACGACAGCAAGAAATAAAAGATCTTCAAAGAGAACAGCTTGTTCTCGAACAAAACTTACGAGAACTCAAAGAAAACTCACCAAAAAAAATTCGTGAGCAACTTAATTTTCTCATTGGAGAATATCATGCACAGATTGGTGACATTGCAAAAGCAGAAGGAAATGTAGAACGGGCAAAACGAGGATACGACCTTACAGAAACAAAAAGAAGAAGTGGAAAATTGAACCCAGCAGACCGCCAGTGGACTCAAGCTGATATTCAACTCGCAGAACTTGAACTCAAAGAAGAACAACGCTACCAAAATGAACGAAGAAAACAGATTGAAGAGCTCTATACCAAGGCCCAAAGTGTTGGGATTCCAAAGGATTCTCAAGTCATGACTGAAGCATACACATTACTTCACCCAGAAGCTTCTTCTCCAGACGGATTGTACGCACAAACCCTTCAACATGAAGCAGCACAAAAAGACATGCAAGCATTTTTAGATAAACTCAAAACGGTGGATGAACAACCACTTACAGAAGAAAACAGGGGTGGGATACAAGATGATCAAGAATTTGAAGTACGTCTTTTTGATAACTGGGCACAACAATTTTTGAACGCCTTTAATTCCACAAAAGGTAAAGAACTTCAAAATCTGCCTGTGGGAGAAACACTGACACTTCATACACAAGAACCCGGTTCTCATGAAAAACTCTTGGCTACTTACACAAAAACTACAGAATATACCTACCAAGTTGATTTTTCAAAAGAAGATGGAACAAAACTACCATTTCTCTCCGCATCAATTTTACAACCCAGTGAAAACGCATTGACAGTTACCCTCCTACAATCCGGAGAACAACGTACATTCAGAAAACTTTCACCAAATGATACATATTTTGCATATTCCTCAAACAAAAATCCCAATGAGGGCCCTGATGTACCACACAGCAATGTAGCTGAGTTTGCCAAAAGTGTTGAGGCATTTGCTGCAGCTCATCCTAAAAAAGGTCTTGAAGTTATCCCTCCACCAGAAATACAGCTTGCAACAGACAGACCTCAACATCCTGAGCAAGTTGATGAAAAGCAACTTGACAAAGAAATTATCCAGGAAATTGGAATGCGAATTGCAACTCCATTTATTGAAGGTACCATTGGTGAAACTCCAAAAATGGGAGAACTCGATACTCGTATTTCCCCCGTTGAAATGAATGTAGGAGATGAATCAACATTTCCCTATACAGCCGGTGGTGCAATCATTGGGACCATGCATCTCAAAAAATTAGACCATGGCTCATATTCTCTATATGTTCGTGATACAGGAGGAAAACCAATTTTTGATAATGTACAAGTAAAAACTGCTGAAAATAATATCCATATTCAGTTTGATGATGGAAATGAAGTAACCTTTGTAAAATCTCGGGTATCCGTTCCAGCTGAACGACACGATATTGTCCTTCCTGATGGGACAAAAGCTGTTACCTTCAATCCCCCCCATGAAACTCTTTCAGTGGACCCCACAGCATGGTATGAAGAAGAATATCGTCATGAACTGAAAGAGGGCCGGGTTCGCATAGGAGAAGAAATTTTAAAATTTGTATATGGTGAACGACTGGATTCTCCTGAACTTCTGAATTCAAGTGCCATTGGCGAGGACGTGGCATCAATGCGTGTTGGAGATTCTTTCTTTTTAAACTGGAATAACAGTCTCCTCAAACTTCATAAACTTGAAGGAGAAAAATTTGAATTTGAGGTATTTGATAGAAGTGGAGAACCCCTTCCTAACTTAAGTGGTGATATGTCCCTCTCACAAAATGGAGCTGTTCTTCGCTTTGAGGATGGTACGGGGGCTGCTTGGGTATCCAAAGGAAATGAAAGCAAACGCGGCGTAGTATCCATCGATGAAATACGCGAAAACTTACGAGACCAAAAGAAGGAAAAAAGAGATGCTGAATCTTCCCCAAGTCCAGATGAACTTGCCCTTGAATGGGGTGAAACTGCACTCCCGAGCAATATTATTGATACATTTTTACGTCTACAACCAGGAGAAGTACGTGAGGTTCCAACGCCCGATAAAAAGGGTCATCTCAGCTACGAACGTGTATCCCCCGATACTATGTATGTCTTAGAAATAGATTCCAATGGAAAAAAGAAAAGAGAGTTTGAAGTGATAAAAAAAGGCAACCAATTCATTGTTGAAAATTTGCTCCGCAAGGGAACAGGATATGTTTTGGAAGTTGACGACACTGGTGAAATTGTAGAGGCCTCTGGGTTAGCACAGGTGAGAAAAAAAGGAGCTGACAAAAAATGGGAAGCCTTCATTACAGAAATTACACGTACTCCCGCCCAAGAAGCAGTTGAAGAACTTTTTAATCCAAAAACTGATGAACAAAGAGCACAAGAAAATGCTGAGCTTGATGAAACAGTAGAAAGGCTTATCGCTCAAACTCAACCAAAAAGACGAAAAAGAGTGAGAAGTGCTCGGGTTGAGAAACTTATTCAAGATATATCTACTCCAGAACCACAAGAAGCTGAGCCCATGGAGTTTCCCACGGTATTTGTGCCCGACTCCGATGGAGTTGATCTGGGAGACCAAAACAAAAAACGTGTTGCTAGAGCGCAAAAACGTCTTGAAGAAACCCTAAGACAAGAAGAGTTGGCAAGCAATGAACGATTTGCACAGGCAGAACAAGAACGTAAAGAAAATCAAAAGGAAGATCCTCTTTCACAACTTGTTGGCAAACTTTTTTATGAAGAAGCGCCTCCACAAATGACCCAAAAACAAGTAGAAGACGTTCTCCAAGCGGTACCAAAAGTAGACAAAATAAATCCTGAAAAATTTTGGGGGGAAATGCGTATTGCCATGAAAAAAAGTGGTCTCCGAGACATTGGGAAGTATCCGGGTGAAGAAGAACTCAAAAAACGATTCGAAAATAATGCAGCAAGCCAACCTGCCCCCATTGAACGGGTGTACCATAAATTATTTCCAGGCGGATAAAAAAAGTCCCGGTTCAACCGGGACTTTTTGCTCCTACGCCTTTTTCTCTTTCACCTCTTCTAACACCCTATTTATAAAAGCATCTTTACTCATATCTTCCTGATTTTCTTGTCCTCGAATTCTTACCGTAAGCTCATTTCCTGAAAGTTCTTTATCCCCTACAACAAGAACATAAGGAATCTTCATTTTTGAACTATTTCGAATCTTCTTTCCTACGGTTTCATCCGCTTGATCCACATGCACACGAAGTCCATGTGATGACAACTCGTCTGCAAGTTTTTTTGCACCTTCTAGGTGTTTTTCTGTGGAAACTGGAAGAATCTCAATCTGTACCGGCGCAAGCCAAAGTGGAAAGTTTCCAGCAAGATGTTCGATTAAAACAGCGGAAAATCTTTCCAATGAACCAGCAATCGCTGCATGAATCATAACTACCTGCTCTTCTTCCCCATGCTCGTTGATACAATGAAGGCCAAATCGTGCAGGCTGATTTCTATCGAGCTGTATGGTAGCTACCTGATGCTTTCGTCCAATAGAATCCCTTGCAATAAAATCCAATTTTGGCCCATAAAAAGCCGCTTCTCCCAAATCGAGTTCATACTTTGCTCCTCTTTCTTTTGCAATATCTTCTATAACTGCCTCTGATCTATCCCAAACATTTGTATCTCCAAGATATTTTTCTGGAGTCTTTGGATCACGAAATGAGAGATGTACACTTAACTGAAAAGCAAATGTCCCATAAAATTTATCAATAATATCCCAAATAGCTTCTATTTCTTGTCTCAACTGTGATTCTCTACAAAAGACATGTGCATCATCCTGAGTGATTGAAAGTACTCGAGTAAGACCTGAAAGTTCCCCTGATTGTTCAGCACGGTATACCATAGTTGTTTCTGCGAAACGTTGTGGCATATCTCGATAAGAACGAATCATGCCACCAAAGATTTGTGTGTGGTGCGGACAATTCATAGGTTTGAGTGCATACTCAGCATCTTCTTCACCTTCTTTTGCACTTACTTTAAAAAGATCTGCACTGTATTTATCCCAATGACCTGATGTTTCGTATAACTCTTTTTTGGTAATATGTGGTATGGTAACCTTTTCATATCCTTTTTCTTTTCTCAAGCTCCAGACAAAACTGTCTATCTGATCACGTATAATAGTACCTTTTGGAAACCAAAGAGGCAGACCCGGACCGACCAAATCCGAAAACGTAAAAAGTCCTAACTGTTTGCCCAATACTCTATGATCTCTTTTTTTCGCTTCCTCCAACATGTTGAGATATTCCTTAAGCTGATCTTTCGTCTCAAAACAAGTACCATAAATTCTCGTAAGCATTCTATTTTTTTCATCACCCCTCCAATACGCACCAGCCAATTTTAGAAGCTTAAAATTTTGCAATTGTTTATGTGGCTCCTCACAGTGTCCTCCACGGCAAAGATCTGTAAAATCCCCAGATTGATAAGCCGTAAGCATCTGTCCTTCACCAGAAAATTCTTCTATCAGTTCTTTTTTATACTCATTATTTTCAAACATTTTTAAAGCCTCCTCCTTACTTATTTCATGTCGTTCAAATGATTTCCAAGATTTCAAAATTTCCTGCATTTTTTTTTCAATTTTTTTGAGATCCTCTTCAGATATTTTTTCATCCAAAAAATCAAAATCATAATAAAATCCATCTTCAATAGGAGGACCAATAGTCCGCTTTGCTTGGGGATACAACTCTAATACTGCAGCAGCAAGAAGATGCGCACAGGAATGACGTAGATTATCTATATTGTGTTCTGACATACGTTTTAAGTTATTTACAAAAAAGCCCCGATAAATTGTGTACAAACATGCAAACAATTTATCGGGGCCCTGTTATTTATATAAAAAGGCGGTTCCACCCAAATATTATACTCTTTTATTGTCTTTCTACTTGAGAAGATTCTCAGTAAAGTGGTACATAACCGTTTTCACCCTAGAAAGGCTCTCAGTCTCTGACCTCTCTTCCCTGTTGGGGAACCCCCGGCATGGCTGTCTTTACAGTAGATAAAACCATCTTAACTCTTCTATGAAAAACTGTCAAGCAACAATGGCAAACTTGCTACTTATTCCTCTTACTCCACATTTTTTACCACAACCGTCACATGCTCTGCCATGAAAGGAACTTTTCTCATCCAAGCGGGAGAAAAATCTATATTCACTTCATAGATATGATCCAACCCTATGAGGTATCTCCGTATTTCTGCCTTTGTTTTTCCTAAAAACATCCCCTTTTGAATTGCAGGACTTTCTGGGTTAAGTGTAGCCAATCCATCGTAGAAAACTTTAGCGGTGACGGAGTGATCTTCATCATTATATTTTTCAAAAGTTACGGTTGGCTGTGTACTCCCTGCGTGAACAATTTCTACATCAGATATTGCACGCTTACTGAGAGCCTCTGCAGCCCAAGATTGAATTGCATCGTCACTATAGAAAACCCCCATAACCGTTGCCTTTCCAGAAAGTGTAAATTGACTTACCTGTTTTCCAGCTTCCACATCACTTTCAAATGTATGCTGTATCACAGAGAAAATTCCTTTTTGTTCTGGATGCTCAGATTGGAGTGATTCTTCTGCTTGCTTAGTTATCTTTTCCAACAAAATATTTTCTGCGTTTTTTATGTCATCCAAAGAAAGAATCCCTATGTTTTTTACTCCGCCCTTCATAGGTGCTTCACTGCTTCCATAGACCTCTTCCTGTCGTACTTCACTGAGTCCCGGTATTGTAAATTTCTCTTGTGGTCCAATATCGCCTGAATCTCCGGGTTTGTCTGCATATACGAGAACCTCTACCGTACCAGAGGCAGGAACGGTGGCTGCCTGCTTCATTCGGAACAATACGCCATCCTTTGTCATGAGCCTTGTGGTGGCAACAAGCGGTTGTGCCAAAGAACTCTCATTATGAAGGGTGACTTTTCCTGTAGCAACACCTTCCTCCTGAGCAGTTCCTGTGGGTTCAAATGTCTCTGAAATATTCATCACAGTGGAAGTGACACTTCCGGACACATCCGCTCCTTTTTCGGCATTCCCTATTTTTACAGAAGAAGTAATATCAATAGGTTGTGACTTCGTAATCACAGTAATAACTGCTCTTTTTGAAGACATGAAAATAATTACCCCAAAAAGGATCAGCGTAATAATCAAAAAGGTAACGGCAATGAATTTGTAAAATTTGACAGGCTGTTCTACAGCCACATCATTGTTTTGTAAATGACGTGAAACCATATCGTAAATTTCTAATTTGTAATTTTAAACTTCTCTTTTCAAGAAACTAAAAACTACAAGCTAGCTATTCAATCACTCTAAATACCTCCTCAATGCTCGTTATACCTTGCAAACATTTTAAAACCCCATCTTGAACCATGGTAACCATACCATTTTGTATGGCAATTTTTTCTATTTCAAACTCAGATACTTGTCCAGCTAGAATCATCTGTTCAATATCTGAATTCATAATAAAAATTTCATAAATTCCAATTCTTCCCTTAAAACCAATCCCATTACAGGTTTGGCATCCTTTCCCTGTATAGAAAACCATTTCCTTTGATTGAACCTGTGCTTTTTCCTTCTCCGGCATATGCTCAACAGTCTCCAATACTCTCTGCATAGTCTTTTCATCCAATTGTACGGCCTCTTTGCAGTCTGAGCAGATCTTTCTCACCAAACGCTGCCCAATAACACTGTTGAGTGCTGGTGCCAATAAAAATGGTTTTACTCCCATAGAAAGAAAGCGAGGGATCGCACCAGATGCACTATTGGTATGGATCGTTGAGAGAATAAGATGTCCGGTAAGCGCAGACTGTATAGCAATATCTGCCGTTTCCAAATCACGAATCTCTCCAACCATAGCAATATCTGGATCCTGACGAAGCATAGAGCGTAGCCCTTTGGCAAATGTATATCCGTGTGATTTATCTATCTGTGATTGGTTAATTCCTTCCATTTTATATTCAACCGGATCTTCCAAGGTTATAATCTTTACACCAGGCTTATTCAACAGATGCATCATGGCGTAGAGTGAAGTTGTTTTACCACTTCCAGTAGGCCCCGTTGTAATGATCATTCCATTTGGACGCTGTATTTCAAAAACTAACTTTTCATATGAGTCCCCAATAAATCCAAGCTTATCCAAGGTAAGTCCCTCTCGAGATTGGTGCAAAAGACGCATTACAATACTTTCACCATACACAGTAGGTATGGTTGAAACACGAACGTCTACATCCCCTTCCGGAAGCTTTATTCCAAAACGACCATCTTGTGGTTTATCCGTAATATTTATCTTCAAACTGGAAAGAAGTTTAATACGTGAAACTAACTTTCGGTATGCATCTTTGGGAAGGTTCGCAGCATCGTGCAAAATTCCGTCCAAACGAAATCGAACAACAATTTTTTCTTCTTCTGCTTCAATATGTACATCAGATGCATTGAGTTTAAAACCCGCCCCCATGATATACGTCATCAAACTCGTTGTACTACTTTTATCTAAAAGTTTTTGAAGAGAATCAAAATCCGTTATTGCTTCTTCTACCTCTTTGAGCTCTCCTATATTTATGGAAATATCCTTGGTAATTAATTTTACGACCGGCAAGATATCGTAAAGCTTCAAAACACGTTCAAAACTTTTCTTTGATATAACATATATGGCCCCCTTACCATGATTTAAAGATTCCAAACGTTCAAAAATTTGTTGCGTATGTTCCGACTCTGGATCCAAAGCACCCAAACGAAATTCATTCTCTGACACATAAAAACAAACCACTCCGCTTTGTTCTACTTCCTCTCTTTCCAAGCGCCGTAAGGCTTCCTGACTCACGGGGAACTTATCCAAGTCAATATAGGGATAGCCCGTCTTTGCTGCCAGACGCATGGTATTTACTTCCTTTTGCTTAAAGGAAACCTGCTTCATTTTTTCATCAAATTTCTCTTGTGTTTCATCACTGGAAATCTTCAAACCACCAGAATTGTTTCCGGCGCCATCTCCTGTGAGTGAACCAATTGAGGGAAAATCTGACATAAAAACATTATATATATCTGAATGCTTCCACTATGACCTATGAAATACTGAAATAATACGACTTAAAATTCCTTCTTGGTGCATTTTCATGAAAAGGTAGGTCCAGACACCTGTGGTAAATACGGTAAAAATTGAACCCAAAACCATCACAAAAATAGTTGAAAGGATGATAGAAATGGTACTTCCTGCAATCCACATGGTAGAGCTGAACGTAAATAGAGAGAGCAACCATATTAAAACTCCCGGGAGGAAAAGGAGTGCAATTCCCCAAATAGCTACGAAAATAAGAAGGATTTCACAACATAAAACAACAACTCCTATTTCCAAGGAAACCAACCAATGTTTTATAAATAGTCTCCAAGCATTTTCTATAGCATCTTTTAGACCATGTTCTTCCACAACTACATACCCAGCTGCATATATGGTAAGAACTGTTGCAAAAAGTCCTACAAGACATGCCAATAAAAATCCCAAAAGGAATAGAATAAAATTAAGCACAGAAAAATCTACTACATTTACTAAGACCAGTATACTCACCAAAGCACCTGAGAAGAAAATAAGCACTTTTTTTACAAGGTTGAGTACAAACAGCCTCCCCGCATGCCCCACTCCTGCATGCCAGGCAGAAGAAGCATCTACATTATCCCGCCCACGCATAAGTTGTGCAAATCCATGGATAATCGCACCTTGGGAGGAAAGCGCAGCAAACACGATAAAACCAAATATTGCAATAAGCAATGCAATCAGAATAACGGACACAAGACCCGACTGAAAAGAAGAAAAGAGTGTATCACCAAAATTACCGTTTCTCAAAAAACTTGGAAATAAAAGCCATTTAATGGAAACATCATCCGTACCTACTTTTGCTATTTTTACCAAGAAATCAACAACGCCCATTTGACCCAATGTAGCCGCAAGGAGACCGAAAGCCCAAAGAACTTTGTATTTCCATACAAAATGCCAACTGGTTTTAAGAGAGTTAAAATAATGTCTTTCATCCATAAGAAAAAACTAAAAATAACAGTAGTACGCAATACTCACAAATACTGCATGTATAGCTGAATACTATTATAACATATTTGTAAAAAACTCCATAACTCTTATAGACACAAAACCTATTCTTTTGCTTGTTTCCATAAAATATCGAAATATCTTTTCAATAAATAGAAAAAAATTAAAGAAGTGACCATAACATATCAAAGGTACACTTTTGCATCTGATAAATTTCTTTACTTTCAATAACCACGCTCATAAAATTTTCCTTATATGAGATAAAGGCAACGTGATTTTTATACATTTGTACATTTCCGGAAAATGAAAGTGACTCTACAGGGACCAACTTCATTTCTCGTAATGCTTCCTTATCTTTTTCACGCCATGTACGCAAATAAGGGATATCGGGCCCAATAAGTTTCATTGAAACTTTTCGTTTGGCACGTTCTTTTGGATAATATTCGGCAAATTCTTGAGGAAAAACTTTTTCAAAATCAACCGTCCCAAAGTATTCATACATTTCATCCCCAGGTTTTGTTTTACTCAGGAGACCTAAATAAAATTCCCGCATTCCCCCCTCACCCTCATAATATTTTACAGAGGTTTTGTGTGGAAAAATATTTTGTAGTGCTTGAAGTTCGGGCATGAGATTTTCCAACTTTACTCTTTTTTGATCAAGCGAATTTTGAAGATTTTTTATATTTTCAACAAAAAATACTGTCTTTCCTTTCACGTGACTTTTCATGATGAATCCCTTTTTTAATAAATCTGGAAGAAGATTATAAACCGTTGTTCTTTTTATCCCCGCCTTTTGAGCAATTTCCCCCGCATGAGCTTGACCCAACTCCAAAACCGCCATATAGACTTTTGCCTCCTTTTCTGAAAAATCTAGCTCCTGTAGCTTTTTTATCATATTCATAATATATGTCTACTATTTTAGACAAATTACTAGATAGAAATATCTTACTTAAATAAGCTAAATTTGTCAACTAATTTGCTCTTTTTTTTAAAAAATTATCAAAAAATAAGACAAAATTTTAAATTTTGTTATCCTGTACCCATAATTATAACTTAATAACTATGAATACGATCCCCCACGCCCACAAAAGAAAATCTTTCATTCAAAAGTCTTTCTTGTGTCTTCTCTCCTCTCTTATATTGTTGAGTGGTTGTGCTACGAAAACCGTCTCAACACCTGAACAAAAAATTAAAATTGGTGTGGTAGGACCACTTACCGGAGATGCCGCAAGCTATGGAGAAAATAACCAAGCGGGCGTTCAACTTGCATTACAAGAATATTCCGGAAATAATAAATTTGATCTGGTCTTTGAAGATGATCACTGTGATGGAAAGACAGCCTCAAGTGTCTACCAAAAACTTATTGGAGTAGATAAAGTTGACCTTATTATTGGTCCTGTATGTTCTGCAGCTGCCGCCGTAGGGCTTCCACTTGCCGTGCAGGCAAATGTTCCTGTTATTATAACGGGAGCATCAGCAAGTGGTCTTTCTTCTCTTGGAGATAATATTTTTAGAATTTATCCGTCAGATGGACTTCAAGGAAAATTTGTAGCAAATACCTTTTTTCAAAAAATGCAGAAAAAAAATGTTGCTGTTATCTATCTGCAGGATGATTGGGGTCAAGCCATTGAAAAAGTATTTAGTGAGGAATATACAAAACTTGGTGGAAATATTGTCGTAAAAGAGTCAATGCTGTCCTCAGAGCAAGATGCACGTGGAATTCTTACAAAAGTAAAAAACAGTACTGCCGAGTTTATCTATCTACCAGCAAGCATTACCAATGGACTTGCAGTTCTCAAACAAATGCAAGAGTTAAATATAGATCTTCCGGTGATTGGTGGTGACTTCTTTGCTTCTGAAGATTTTTTTACCAACCCAATAGCCGAAGGAATCATGGTAAGCAGCGGTAACATACAAAATCCAGATGAATTTCAACAAAAAATTAAAGAAAAAACAGGTCTCGAAAATGTAAATATTCTTGCTCCACTTGGTTATGACGCCATGAACCTTGCACTCCAGACCTTTGACGCCGTTGGTAATGACAAAGAAGCAATCAAAAATTATCTAAAAAATGTCTCATTTGAGAGATCCGTCAGTACCGAAAAGATTGAGTTTGACCAAAATGGAGATCTCAAAGATGCCGCATTTGTTATAAATGATATTCAAAACAAACAACTTATTCCAAGAAAGTAAATCCATCAAAATAAAAAGCGAGCTCACCGTGAGCTCGCTTTTTATTTTCTATATATTAGTAGTTACAGAAACCACAGTAGAGGAATTCTGTTCCAGCAGGAATATCATCTGTTTTTTGATAGGATTGATTTCCATATGGAGGATTATTTACACAGACATAATCAGTACATGCCGCATAGGGATCTGCTGTCTGTGAAGTACATGCAGAATTAGATGCACAAGCGGAGTCACTACAATCGGTGAGACCATTTCTATCATTGTCTATTCCATCAGTACAACTGTACTCTGTTGATCCACAAGCATTGAGTTGCGTGTGCTGACATTGTCCTGAAACACAGCTATCGGTTGTACAACTATTTGAATCACCGCAATCACTATCCACGGAACACTGTGGGATAGGTTGATAGGTACACTCTCCACAACTCAGGAAGCTTACCCCAGCAGGGATATCATCTGTTTTTCCGTAGGTTTGTTGTCCATATCCTGGATTATTCACACAAACATAGTTGGTATTACATTGTGGATATGGATCTGCCTGTGCTGGTGCAGGAGTAACAGAATTATATGTACATTCCCCACAACTCAGGAAGCTTACCCCAGCAGGGATATCATCTGTTTTTCCGTAGGTTTGTTGTCCATATCCTGGATTATTCACACAAACATAGTCGGTATTACATTGTGGATATGGATCTGCCTGTGCTGGTGCAGGAGTAACAGAATTATATGTACATTCCCCACAACTCAGGAAGCTTACCCCAGCAGGGATATCATCTGCTTTTCCGTAGGTTTGTTGTCCATATCCTGGATTATTCACACAAACATAGTTGGTATTACATTGTGGATATGGATCTGCCTGTGCTGGTTGCTCAACGGGAGTTCCAACCACAGCATCCTCTGAAACCTCTTCTTCAACTTTAAGTTTTTCAAGATCTGCTTCATTGACATCACGAACATCTTTTTCAATATTTAAGCTGAGCTGTCCAGTAACTGGATGAAGACTTCCATCCTTTACAACGTACACTTTTCCTTGGAACCGTACGACTTGTCCTTCATGAAAGTCAGTAAGTTTTCTTTCGGTTACGGTATAACCCGTCCAGGCTTCATCGGCAATATCTCGAACAAGCTGCCCCCAATTTTGTCCATAGAATTTTTTCGCACTATCTTCATTTTCTATTCGTTCCAACTGACCACCTGGAAGAACAGCATATACATAAGGAGAGTTGAGTCGTTTTACCAAACGAGAACCAGCTCTAAACGGTACGGGACCACCAATCCCCTTGGTATCCAAACAGTTTGCGGGAACCTTTTTTACAGAAGAAAAATCTTTATACCAAGTACTGAAGATATCTGGGTTTGCAAAATAGTACATTTTATTACCAGGACCCAAAAGGTATACGGCAGATGCCCCCGATGGGCTTACCAAATCCCCAATACCCAAACTTGGGCACTGATCAGCTTTGGCTACCCCGGGTAGCATAGTAAAAAGAGCAATCACACAAAGGGTGATCATGGTGCAGACAAGCAATGAAAAAAGATATTTTGCCTGCCAAGAAACCTGTGTCATATTTTCTTGTTAAGAAGTTATATCAAGGATTAGTATAACATAAAAATTTTGAAAATAAAAAACGAGGAATCCACTGCTCCTCGTCTTTATATTCTTTTTTGGACTACTTTTTCTCCTCAGTATTGTGGTTTTCCAAAGAAGCCATATCGTACTTTCCCTCCATTAGAGAAGCAAAATCATCTTGCTCAACCGTTTCTTTTTTCAAAAGAAGTTTTACAAGGTTGTCCATTTCCTTCTTATGATCCTTCATGCATTGTTCTGCACGATCACGAGCTTCCTTCAAAACTCTATTGATTTCTTCATCAATTCGTTCTGCTGTTTTTTCACTGTAATTTTTCTTATCATGAATTTCCTGTGCCAAGAAGATCATTTCTTCGTTGTCTCCATACATACGTGGACCTAATATATCACTCATACCATAACGTTTTACCATAGCAGTTGCAAGCTGTGTAGCTTTCTTCAAGTCACTTGAAGGCCCAGTAGAAAGATTCTCATCTCCATAGATCATACGCTCTGCAACGTATCCTCCCATGCTCATTGCCATCTCATCACGAAATTGAGCAAGAGTCTTATACATAAGATCTTTTTCTGGTGTAGAAAAAGTATATCCTCCTGCCATCCCTCTTCCAATAATGGAAACCTTTCTTACCGGATCACAATGCTTCATAAAGTGCCCCACAATAGCATGCCCAGCCTCATGATAAGCCGTCATTTCTCTGTCCTTTTCACTCATAATACGACTTCGTTTTTCCGGACCAAGCATAACTTTTTCTATTGATTCTTTGATCAGCTCTTCTGTAACTTCTTTCATATTATTTCTCACTGCCAAAATAGCTGCCTCATTGAGCAAATTATCTAAGTCTGCACCGGTAAACCCTGGAGTACGTTCTGCAATAGCACGAAGAGAAACATCCTTATTCAAGGGTTTTCCTTTAGCATGAACCTGCAAAATAGCTTCTCGATCATTTATATCTGGTTTATCAATGACAATACGTCTATCAAATCGTCCTGGTCGAAGCAGTGCCTGATCCAATACATCTGGACGGTTGGTAGCACCAATAACGATGACTCCAATATGTGGATCAAAACCGTCCATCTCAACCAAAATTTGATTCAAAGTTTGTTCACGTTCATCATGACTTCCTCCAAGTCCAGCTCCACGCTTACGACCAACGGCATCAATTTCATCAATAAAAATAATAGCTGGTGCTGATTTTTTTGCCTTGCTAAAAAGGTCACGTACACGACTGGCACCAACCCCCACAAACATTTCCACAAATTCTGACCCAGAAATATGAAAGAATGGAACACCGGCTTCTCCTGCAACGGCACGTGCAAGTAATGTTTTTCCGATTCCAGGTGCTCCCATCAGAAGAAGTCCTTTGGGAATTTTTGCTCCCATATCTGCAAATTTTTGAGGTGTCTTCAAAAACTCTACAACTTCTTGAAGTTCTTCTTTTGCTTCAACACATCCGGCAACGTCTTTAAATGTTTTTTTACTTTTGTCATCTTGCTTGGCCTGCTTTGCAGAAGATTGACCAAACCCCATAGCACGATTATTTACTCCCTGAACCTGACGACTCATAAAGTAAATAAGTCCCAAAATTAATATAATCGGAAAAAGATATGGAATAAGATTCCGTAGCCAAAAGAGCCACCCACTTTCTTCTACAACTTCGTAATCAAATTTTGAAAGTTTATCTTTATCTATCCCATAGTTTGAAGCAATTTCCGAAAAGCTTTGGCCCGGTTCTTTGTTTGCTTCAAGTTTTTTCTCCTGCCCATCCTCTTCAACCGTCACAATAAGCGTTCCTCCCATGGCCTCAATTTTTTTCACTTGTTCATTTTGAACCAGTTCAATCACTTTATTAATCCCCACTTTCTCCGGTTTGTCGGTGTGAAAATCCCCAAGACTAAAGAGAGCTCCCAAAACAAGAAGGAAGATGAATATGATCCCAAAATTTTTCAAAAGATTTTTCATAGAGATATATAAAGGGTAAAAGGTAAGAAATTTTGGCCCTTTTTGCAAAATACAATAGACCAAACAAACCCTGATTTAGTGTTCTTAGTATAGTGAAAAAGGGGTCATATGTCAAGGAAATGAGAAGAGAAAAATTTTTGTTCTTCTTTTTCTAAATACTCTCAACAAAGAGAAAAAATTGATACTTTTTAAAAAAGTTAAATAAAAAAAGCCCAAAAGGGACATGGCATGTATAAATGTGATGCGGTCCCGGTTGGGGGTGAGCCGGGGCCTTACTGGTAGGGATGGCTAGCGACGCATGCGGCGACGCTGGTGGTGAGGGACGTGGGGCTGCCGAGGTGCTCGAGGTGTGGGGGCGTGGATGCCACGAGGTTCCTCCTTGGGGGGAGGTGCAGGCTTCCGACGCTTCGGGGGGTATGTTCCACTGTCACTCATCTGCTAGCTCGCTCCTGTGTACCACAACTGTACGGACCCGTTCCGCAAGTTTGGCACCGAAAAAAGGTACATTCCGTACCGCTTTTCAATACCAAACTTGGGTCCAATAGTACTGAATTTTTGTATGTTTGTCAAAATCTTTTTTGATAAAAAAAGATTCCCACTTTGGGGAATCTTTTTGAAAGCAATTTTCTCAGAACTTATTCTGAAGCTTCAGAGGTTTCTGCTGGTTCCTTTGATTCTTCCTTTGCTTCTGGTTTTGCAGTCTTTTCTTCTTGTTTTTCAGAACGTGCCTTTACTCCAAAAAGACGGAGTCCAAGTCTGTGTTCTGCAGGTTCAATGCTTACTATTTCGAAAGCATGTCGTGAACCAATAGGGAAAAGTTCACGAAGTTCTTCTGTACTTTTGATAGGACGATTAGCAAGTTCTGAAATGTGTGCCAACCCATGAATTTGCTCATCCAGCTTGATCATAATACCAAACGGTTCTACTTTATGTACTTCTCCTTCTACTTTTTCACCAATGGTGTATTTTTCTTTTACCAACTTCCAAGGATCGTCAATAAGACGCTTTATAGAGAGGTAAATCTTTGACTTGTTCAAGTCAATAATCTGTGCTTTTACCCTATCTCCAACTTTCAAAACATCCTTTGGATGGTCAATTCGTTGCCAAGCAATCTCTGAGATATGAACCAATCCTTCAAGACCGGTACCAAATTTAATAAAGGCTCCAAAAGTGGTAAGGGCACTTACTTCTCCCTCTACTTCATCACCAATATTGTATTTATCCAAAACAACTTTTTGCTCATCTTCCCAAACAGCCTTTTCTGAAACGATCAATTTTTCATCCTTTTGATGTGCATCAAGAACCTTTACCTGTAATGTCTGACCAATGAGTCCTTTGAGATGTTCAAGAATACGATTCTTGTCTCCACCTGGAACTCGTGGGTAATTTTCCGGGGCAAGCTGACTTACTGGCATAAACCCAGTCAAAGCATCTACTTGCATCATCAAACCACCTTTGTTGGCAGCAAGAACCTTTGCTTCTACGGTAATATTTTCGTCTCTTGATTTCATCATGTTGTCCCAAACCTTCTGATGTCCGGCACTTCTAAATGAAAGTTCCATTTCTCCATTTTCATTTTCCAATTCCAATACGGTTGCCTCAACCTCATCCCCTACCTTCAAATTTCCATACTGTTTGGATTCTGCAAAAAGTTCTCGTCCGCGTACCACACCCGTTGCCAAACCATTGATATCAATGCGAATAGCCCCGTTGTCCACGGAGATTACAGTTCCTTTTATAATTTCATCTACTTTTGGAAGTTTTGCAAAATAGTCTTTAAGCAATGTTGCAAAATCCTGATTTTGTGCTGCACTCATAATATACAAACACTCCCCTACAAAAAAAATGCTGTTTTCAGCAAAATTTTAGAGAGGAAATCGTGTGATTAACCCCAGCCATGCTGAAGTCCGGTTATTCCGGTTTATAATAATAAAGTGCCGTGAGTATAGCATAATGATAAAGTGCTGTCAAGTAGAGAAAACAAAAGTCAAAAATATAAATAATTTAGCTAATTTTAGCTCAATTTACGAATAATTCGACGGAAAATAGGCGGATGTATCCTCTTTTTCCTACCTGTAGAAGCCATTCCGTTGCAATGACAAAATGAATCTTGCTATTCCATTCTACATACGTTATAATAGGGACATCCAAATTCTCATTTTGGAATTAGAATTTTTGATTTTGATTCAAAGATATGCATATTTCTTGGCTTGGCAGTACTGCTTTTAAACTTCAACTCAAACCACAACATGAGGATGTGACCGTTGTCATTGATCCTTACAAACCGGGAAAAGGTTCTTTCCCAAGGAACCTTGCCTCAAACATTGCCATCTATACCCGAGGTACGGATGATTCAATCACTATTTCAGGAGATACTTTCATTTTGGATACCCCCGGCGAATGTGAAACCAAAGGCGTTCTCATGACTTCAGTTCAAGGGAATAACCCAAATACCACCATGGTCCGTATAGATGCTGAGCAACTCAGTATTGCACACCTTGGCCTGACCAATGAACTCCCCACTGATAGCCAATTGGAAGTACTCTCAGATGTAGATATACTTTTTATTCCTGTTGGAGGAATAAATTGTCTTGAACCAGAAAAAGCCGTAAAAGCAGTGAATATGATTGAACCACGTGTGGTTATTCCTATGGCCTATAAATCTGATAATGATCCGCAAGCCGCCCCTCTTGAAGCCTTCTTGAAAGAACTGGGAGTAAAGGCAGACCCTGCAGAAAAGAAAGTTATTTTGAAAAAGAAAGATCTTCCCCAGGAAGAAATGATGGTGGTTACCCTTGCAAAGGAATAAACAAACAAATTTTGTTATTGAAAATTTTTTATGCCTGTCAAAAAAAGTCGTCCTGAAGAAAAAAAATCTAAGGCGACTAAAAAAATACAATCAAAAACAAAAAAGTCCACTGCAAAAAAAACAGTATCAAAAAGAAGCTCCAACACAAAGAGAAAAAGTTCCGTACCAAAGAAAATTTCACAAAAAAAGAAAGGAATTTCCACAAAAGGAAAAAAGATTGATAAGAAAACAAAGGCAGACATCAAAAGAACGGTAGATGTATTACCCGAGCTTCTTCTCATGCAGGAGTTACCGGAAAAAAAATATGTCGTACCAGTGGTGGATCCTCTCTTAGAAAACAAAAAAAAATTACAAACACATTTTGATTGGACAGAATCTGCGAAACGCCAAAAGATACTTTGGGCTTCTGTCATCTTTATGACTTGTATCATTTTTGTTATGTGGTTTTTCAACACAAAAATAGTTTTGAAAAAGATTCAAGAAAGTAAACCCACTGAAAGCCTGATTACCGCGACAAAACAAAGTTTTGAAGCAAGCAAAAATGAAGTTTCTTTAATAGAAAAACAGAATGAAAAAAATATAGGAAAACCGGGATCAAGTCCGGAAGAACAGCTCAAAGATGCTCTTCACACTTTCATGCAACAAATACAGACATCCACGAGCACAACAACAAGTACCCTTACTATAACAACAACCACAGAACCACTTACGATAAATCCATAGATATATGCCAAAAAAGAAAGAAATTGAACAACCCCCAAAACAGACCGGACGTGTAGAGCCCATTCCTTTGGTGGATGAAATGCGTACATCATATCTTGACTACGCCATGAGTGTTATCGTTTCACGTGCCCTTCCGGATGTTCGTGATGGACTCAAACCAGTTCACCGACGCATTTTGTATGCCATGTGGAATTTAGGACTGAAACCAACTTCAAAATTTTTGAAATCTGCTCGTGTCGTCGGAGACGTTATGGGTAAATATCACCCTCATGGAGATGCTGCCATCTATGACTCCATGGTCCGTATGGCACAAGATTTTTCCATGAGGACTCCTTTGGTTTTTGGGCAAGGAAACTTTGGTTCTATGGACGGAGATTCTGCTGCTGCCATGCGTTACACCGAGGCAAAATTACAAGCCATTTCTGTAGAACTTCTTGCCGATATTGATAAAGACACCGTAGATCTTCATCCAAACTATGACGGGTCACAAAAAGAACCTCGTGTTCTTCCTTCTAAACTTCCCAACCTTCTTTTGAATGGTTCTATGGGTATCGCTGTTGGTATGGCAACTAATATTCCTCCACATAACTTGGGAGAGCTCTGTGATGCCATTACCAAACTTATCGATGAACCAAAATCTACCGTTGAAGATCTCATGGAAAATGTAAAGGGGCCTGACTTCCCAACGGGTGGGATTATTTACAACAAAAAAGATATTGCCAATGCCTATGCTACTGGACGCGGTGGTATTGTTCTTCGTGCAAAAGCGGATATTCATGAACTCAGTGGAGATAAATTTCAAATCATTGTTACAGAAATTCCATACCAGGTGAACAAAGCAAAACTCATAGAAAAAATTGCAGACCTTGTACAAGAAAAGAAAATTGATGGAATTCGTGATCTGCGTGATGAGTCCAACAAAGATGGTGTCCGAGTAGTCATTGAACTCAAAAAAGATGCCTATCCAAAAAAAGTTTTAAACCGACTCTACAAGCTTACTGATTTGCAAACCACTTTCCATGTAAACATGATTGCTTTGGTAGATGGTATCCAACCAAGACTTCTCAACCTGAAAACTGCACTTGAAGAATATATTAAACACCGTCAGGTGGTTGTACGAAGACGTGCTGAGTTTGAATTAGCAAAGGCAAAAGATCGAGCACATATTTTGGAAGGGCTCAAAATGGCACTCGATAAAATAGATGCCATTATCACAACCATTCGAAAATCAAAAGACAAAGAAGAAGCCAAGGCAAACTTGATGAAGCAATTCAAATTTACAGAACGGCAAGCCCAGGCCATTCTTGAAATGCGTTTGCAACAATTGGCAAACATGGAACGCAAAAAGATTGAAGATGAATTGAAAGAAAAACAAGCCATCATCAAAGAACTTGAAACGCTCCTTGCAAGCGAAAAGAAAATTCTTGCATTGGTCAAAACCGAAGTAAAAGAAATGCAAGAAAAATTTGCAGATCCTAGAAAAACGCAAATTGTAATTGGTGGAGTCAAAGATTTTTCAACAGAAGACCTCATTCCAAATGAACCAACTATTATCTTTGTAACCAAAGATGGTTACATCAAACGCCTTCCGGTTGATACCTTCAAAACACAAAACCGTGGAGGAAAAGGTGTTATTGGTCTGACCACTAAAGAAGAAGATGTCATAGAACGTATTATATCTACCAATACTCATGATGATTTGCTCTTCTTTACTACCCGTGGTCGAGTCTTCCAACTCAAGGCCTATGATATCCCACAGGCAAGTAGAACCGCAAAGGGCCAGGCCTTGGTGAACTTCCTCCAACTGGCACCAAATGAAAGTGTTTCTGCCGTTCTTTCTATGGATGACGTATCAAAGTATAAATTCTTAGTCATGGCAACAACCAAAGGTACCATTAAGAAAACTTCTCTTGCTGACTTTGCAAAAGTACGTAGATCTGGACTCATTGCCCTCAAACTCAAACAAGATGACCTCCTTGAATGGGTACGCCCATCTACCGGAAAAGATGACATTATGATGGTCACTACTCATGGTCAGGCCGTACGCTTCAAAGAATCAGGAGTCCGTGCCATGGGAAGAACCGCTTCTGGTGTACGTGGTATGAAGATGAAATCAAATGATGAAGTGGTAGGTATGGCAGTTGTAGATCCCGCTCTGGTAAAAAATAAAGTTCTTGAACTCTTGGTGGTTTCTGAGAATGGACTTGCAAAACGTACCAGCCTTATAGAATATAAGGTCCAAGGACGTGGTGGATCTGGAATCAAAACCATGAACATTACCGATAAAACGGGTCGTATCGTGGATGCACGAGTGGTTAACAATACATCCGAAAAGGATCTTATGCTTATCTCCCAAAAAGGACAGGTAGTCCGAATCAAAATGACTTCTGTTTCAACACTTGGCAGAGCAACCCAAGGGGTGAGAATTATGAGGTTTAAAGCGACCGGTGATAAGGTTGTAACAACCGCTTTTCTCTAAGAGAAAAATAATAAAAAAACCGAGCATCTGTGCTCGGTTTTTTTATCCCTATTTTTAGGCTGCCAGGGTATCTACTTGCTTCAAAATATTACTAATCATTTCAGGGAGGTCAGAAAAATCTACTTTGGCACCGTCTGTCTTGGCAACATCTCCCCGTATACTCCCCAATGCTCTATTTACTCTTTGTTCTATATCTTGAGATAACTTCAATGCCATAGCATTCCCAAAGTTTGATTCTGTCTTCAACCTCTCGGCAACACCCTTCCAGAAAAAAGGATCCTCAGCATTTTGATCCGGGTTTGGGATAAGAAACTCCCCACCAAATTTGATGGCAGAGGACACGGCATCCATTCCGTCCCGAGTATATTCAGGATGAAAACCTCCATATTTTGTGGTAATATCGTCAACCGTTGGAATGGGTTCACCCCGATATGGTGCATCTGCGTATGGATTTTCTCTTGGCACCTCAGTTTGAGGTGCACGTTGTGGTTCAGCTTCTTTTGATTTTCCTTTAAACCAACTCATAAAAACTATTTACTATTACTCAAAAGTTGTAATGATTGTTTGAGTAATACCTCTGTGCTATTTTCACCATCCAGTTGTTTTATAACTTCCCGAACGTCTACAGCAGTATACCCAAGATTTACAAGGGCATCCATAACTTCACCCAAATTTTCAGATGTACTCACATTTTCTGCAATACCCTTTGGTGCTATTTTTGACTTCAACTCTACCACAAGACGTTCCGCAGTTTTTTTCCCCATTCCCTGTACCGCAGTGAGGTACTTTACGTCAGACCTGGCAATAGCACCTTGAATTTCATCCAAAGTTCCAAGAGACAGTATCCTCAATGCAGCCTTTGGACCAACTCCTTTTACAGAAAGAAGAAGTTCAAAAAATTCCTTTTGAGGTATCGTTTCAAATCCAAAAAGTTGCATATCAGATTCGGAAACTTTCATGTATGTAAAGTAGGCAACCTCTTCCCCTACTGACAAAGCAATTACCTGAAGTACCGGCAAAAAAAGAGTATACCCAACACCCGATACGGTTTCTACAATCACAGTCTCTTTTCCTTTGGCAAGAATTGTCCCTTTTATATGACTTATCATAGTTTAAGCTGCTTTTCGTACAGATGTATCCTCTTCTTGATCCATCATAGCTTTTAGATGAGTAAATCTCTCATGAAGATGCCCAAGCATTTCTTGATTTTCCTGGCTCATTTGAACCTGTACCCCATATTCTCCATTCAGATCAGCCAAAATATGGTCCCCTACTATATTTACAAAATTTTCTAACTCCAAAAATAATGCATAATCATTTTCCATGGTCTGAGAAAAAAAGTCAGAATTTTTTGCCTTTGTTTCAATTTTTGAGAGGATTTGGTCAACCTTCCTAAGATTTTGAGAATATTCTGCTTGATCTAATTTGTTGTTATGCATTACTTCCTGCACAATGGATGGTAACTCTTTGAAAGAAAGCTCACCCAATACCTCATAGTTCTTTCTAAAAGGCCCACCTTCTGGAAATCCTTTTGTCATAATATTTTTTCTGTTTATGTATTGAGGTATTCTACCATGGTCTGCACTCCAAAGCCATTGGCTCCTCCATGCAACCATGGGTGCATCTTCCCCGCCGTATAAGAACCGGAAAGATCAATATGAGCCCAAGGGTAGTCGGTGAAAAATTCCAAAAATGCAGCCGCGGTAGACGCACCGGCATACCGAGTTTTTCCAATATTTTGATAATCCGCAATTTCCGATTTCATAGCCTCACTATACTCTTCTCCCAGTGGAAGTCTCCAGAGAAGTTCTCCCACTGAATCCGCAGACCGAGTAAGCTTTTCTACTATCTTTTCGTCCTGTGAAAAAAGTCCTGATCTCTCTTCTCCAATGGCTACCACACAGGCGCCGGTAAGAGTTGCCAAGTCAATCACTTCCTTTGGTTTGTATTTACTGGCGTACACTAAAGCGTCACACAAAATAAGTCTTCCCTCTGCGTCTGTATTTTTGACCTCGATAGTTTTTCCATTCATGGCCGTCACTATATCATCAGGTCTGTAGGCTTTACCACCCGGCATATTTTCGCAAGTTGGAACAAGACCAACAATATTCTTTTTGATATTGAGTTTTGCAGCTGCATAGATTGATCCCAAAACGGTCGCACCACCCAACATATCAAACTTCATATTGAGCATGTGTTCTGCCGGTTTTATAGAAAGACCACCGGAATCAAATGTAATCCCCTTTCCTACCAATACCGTTGGCTTTTCTCCTTTCTTTCCATTATTAAACTCCACAATAATAAATTTTGGTTCGTGTTCTGATCCATTTGAAACTGCCAGGAAGGAACCCATTTTCAGTTTTTTAATTTCCGTTTCTCCCAATACTTTTACTTTTACATTTTTGTGGAGACGCTCCAATTTTTGAGCCTCTTTTCCAAGTTTTGTAGGAGTCATCTCAGATGGTGGCGTATTCCCAAGCGTGCGTAAAAATTCTGTTCCCTCGGCAATGCTTTGCCCCTCTGCAATTCCCTTCAACAAAAGATTTTTTTCTTTTGTCTCAAGTGTCATATGGAGCAACACTTCACGAACATGGCATACTTTTGCATCCTTTTCTTTATAGTTATCAAAAGCATAGTCTGCCATTTCCATAGAAGTCGCCATCGCCTTCCCTAATCCATAGGCAGAAAATTGTTTTACCATTTCCGAAGAAAGCTGAAGGATAATTTTAGAAAGTTTTTTGGATTGCGCAGTCTGAATAACCAATCCTAAAACCTGCTTGAGACGACGTATATCACATTTTTTTGCCTCACCCAAGCCAACCAAAAGAATACGTGGGTGATCCTTGCTTTTGGTATAGAGAAAACTAACGCTTTTTAATTTTCCTTCAAAATCCTTGGAATTGAGAACGTTGGAGATAAGCCCATCGTGCTCGGTATCAAGTTGTTTGAGAAGTCCTTCTGGCTTTTTCTTTTCAAAAAGTGGTACTACCAGGAGATCTCCACTTTTGGTACTCGTTTCAACGGAAAATTTCATCATAAAATTTGTGATTTATACATAAATGAGATCTAAATCAATTCTATACGGAAAGGAAAAATTCGTCAATTCTTTTCTATTTTTTCACCTTTTTTTCTTTCCTTGGGTGATGTGATATACTTATGAACAGAAAGTATAAATATACTTTTAAGCAAAAAATATGGATATTAAAAATCTCTTACAACAAGGCCGAGAAATATGGGGAGGTCAAAAATTGGACCTTAGCCAAATTATCGTTAGACTTGGAAAAGTATTTGGTGACATCTGTCGATGGGAACGCGATGCTCCAAAAGACAAAAATATGCATAACGACGATGAGCTTAAAAAGGAACTTGGGAATATAATATTTTCAACAATTCGATGGTGTGATGATTTAGGTTACGATCCAGAAGAATGCTTAAATATAGCAATAAATTGTCAAAAAAACTTTCAAAAGTAATGTAAAATTTTTCCAGTATATACTGGAAGATTACCTGTATTTTTCACTCTTTTAATGTCACCCACATGAAAATTGCCATCATTGGAAGCCACTCAACTGGAAAAACGACGCTCATTCGAGAGCTCAAAAATGCATTCGAGGAACAGGGAAAAGAAGTTTTAGTCCTTGAAGAATTAGCGCGTCTGTGTCCTTTGCCTATCAATGAAGAAACCACCATGGATGCACAAAAGTGGATTCTGCTCAACCAAATTGCCCAAGAAAATACCATTGATCACACAGGAAAGGTACTGATTACGGATCGTTCTACCATAGATAACTTTGCCTACATGTATAGGATTGGTATGAATCTTGGTGCAGAACATTTTGAACACCACGCTGTACTCCACATGAGTAGCTATGACTATATTTTCAAAACAAAACTTCTTGATATTTCTGCCAAGGAAGACGGAGTACGCACCGCAGATGGGCCGTTCCGAGACATGATGGATCGACTCATCAATCTTCTTCTGGCCAAACATGCTGTCCCCTTTCATCTGCTCCCGGATACTTTGGACTACAGTACACATGTACAGTTCATTATGGATACCCTACAAATACAAAATAGAGAAAATGAAAACCATATTCTCATGCCCGTATCTACTCAAATACAAAGTCAGGAAGTGAATCTTTCATAAAAAAGAGAAAAAGAAAAAGCCTTCAAGATATACTTGAAGGCTTTTTTATTATCGGGATGTGGAGCGAGGTGGGGTCGCTCCGAGGAAGAGGGGGAGGAGAGAAAGGGGGCTACGCGGCGGTGCGCACGAGAGCGGACTGCTGGAGCATCTCCAGCATCGCACGATGGTGCATCGCTTCCTGCGGGTTCCGATCCTCCTCGTCGAGACAGGGAGTCCCCTGATGAGTTGCCCGGAAGATCCGGGCCTCGTGGTGTGACACCCGCAGATGAGGAGTGTTGTTGGTGTTGGTACGCAATGTTTCTCTCCCCGAGACGTGACGGGCTGGAGTCAGGCCCAACTGTAAACTCCCGTATTTTTCCCAAAATGTTGAAAAAAATACGGGAAGTACACTTTTTTAGCCCTATTTTAGCTTTTTTTCACTCCTCTGTCAAAATCGCGCCAATGTACCATGATTTTCCTGCTTTGTCAACCCATAACCATATATCCCCTTGTCATTGCCAACCGATAGGAAAACCTTCTTTTTGTCATTGCGAGTGAAACGAAGCAATCCACCCATGCAAGCAGTGCTCCATATTTTCCACATACATTAACCAACTCAACCACAGCTCAAGCCAAAAAGTAGATTGCCACGCCGTATACTCGGCTCGCAATGACATAATAGATAAACACTCTTTCTGTTATTGCCCACCGATATTCAAATTTTCTTTCTGTCATTGCCAACCGATAGGAAAACCTTCTTTTTGTCATTGCGAGTGAAACGAAGCAATCCACCCATGCAAGCAGTGCTCCCCATTATCAACAAACACTACCCCACTCAACCAAAGCCAAAAATAAAAAAGGTGGTGAACATCTGTCCACCACCTTTTATAACGAAAAACTCTCTTTAGTTTTTTACTTCCAACTTCAATGCTATCTTCATTTCATCAATCTCCAAAGGCTCTCCACCACTTCCTGCTTCCAACTCAAGTGCCAAAGTAGCAGATTGAATTTCCGCTGCATATTCCGTCAATAGCGTACGCATATCTTCACTGTCGGTATCATAGAAAAGAGCTATCTTATCTTCTATAGTAAGTCCCTGCTTTTTTCTTTCCTGGTTAGTGGCACGAATAAGTTCACGAACCACGCCTTCCTTCTTCAGTTCATCCGTAACTATCACATTGAGACCAACACGAATATTCTGATCCTCTTTTACCACACGATCATCTTGTTCCCTCACCGCTTCTGTATGCATGACCTCTTTTACATTGAGTTCTTCTGCAATAATTTGTTCCAAACTTTCAGATATTTTTTCTGTTTGATAACGAATATACTGCAAGGGTTGTCTTACTTTTATTCCTGCTTCTTTTCTCGCAGAGAGTCCTAGCTCCACAATCTTTCTTGCCACATTCATATCCTTCAAAACTTGCTCATCCTGCATTTCTCCATTCCCTTCTGGCCAAGCCTGAAGATGTACAGAGACATAATTGTCTCCATGCAAATGCCAATTTTGAAGTTCGCCATACAGTTTTTCTGCAAGGAAAGGGGTAAAGGGAGCTAAAACTTTTGCTGTTGTTTCTAAGACATTATGCAATGTGGATAATGCAAAGGCGGCATCTTCTTCATCACTTCCCTTAAATCTATCACGAGAACGACGAACATACCACTGAGACAAATCTGCCACAAAATCTATAATGGGTCTACTTGCCTCTGCCAAAGCATAGGCTTCCATATTGGTAGAAACGTCTCGAATAAGTTCCTGGAGTCGCGCAAGAATCCACTTATCCAACACATTTGGAGAAGGTGTTTGTAGTGGAGGAGACTCCATATCACCAGCAAACATTTTGTAAAATTCCAAAACATTCCAAAGGGTATTACAAACTTTGTTATACATTTCACGTACACCTTCTTCAGAAAAGTTGAGAGATTCTGCATGCATAACTGGAGAGGTGATGAGATAAAACCGTATGGCATCTGCACCATACTTATCTACCACATCCATTGGGTCCGGATAATTTTGTAGACGCTTACTCATTTTCTTTCCATCTTCTGCCAAAACCAATCCGTTCACAATCACATTGCGAAAAGCGCCTGTCATATCTACGGGGATGGATGGTTTTTCTCCATAGGTAAGAGCCGTTGCCAAAATATGGAGGGTATAAAACCACCCACGTGTCTGATCCTGACCTTCTGCAATAAACTGTGCAGGAAAACCATGCTCAAACTTTTGTTTATTTTCAAAAGGATAATGCATCTGTCCGTATGGCATGGCACCAGATTCAAACCAACAGTCAAAAACTTCCTCTATTCTTTTCATGTTCTGACCACACTTTTCACATGAAAAAGTAAGTTTATCAACAATATGCTTGTGCAGATCATCTACTTTTTCACTGGTATGTTTTTCAAGTTCTGCAACAGAACCCATAACGGCAATCTCCCCACACTCCTCTGCATCACATCTCCATACCGGAAGTGGAGTTCCCCAATATCTATTTCGAGAAATAGCCCAATCTTTTGCTCCTTCTAGCCACTTTCCAAAACGTCCATCTTTAATATGCTCCGGAATCCAATTAATGTTCTGATTATTTTTGAGAAGTTGTTCTTTTATTTTAGTTACCTCCACAAACCAACTTGAAGTTGCATAGTTAAGAAGTGGGGTATCACAACGCCAACAGTGTGGATAGCTATGCTCGTATTTTTGTTTGGAAAAGAGTTTTCCATGTGAGGCCAAATACTTTACCATTTCTACATCTGTTGCCATGTGATCTTCTCTTTGCTTTACTTCCATGCCTGCAAAATCCGTCACCTCAGGAGTAAATCTTCCATCCATGGTGACATGCTGAATAAAAGGAACATTTTCTTTGCGAAAAACTTCGTAATCATCCGTTCCAAAGGCTGGTGCAAGGTGCACGAGTCCCGTACCTTCATCAGTTGTCACAAAATCTGCATGCACAACACGGAAACCATTTTCCGCTCCTTCCATTTTTAAAAAATATGGGAAAACAGGTTCATAATGTGCCCCTACAAGATCACTCCCCTTCATCTGTGCCATAACCTCAAAAGGTTTCCCCTCAAAAATTTTCATGAGCAAATCTTTTGCGACAATATAGTACTCACCTTCAAGTTTGACTAAAGAATATTCTAAATTTTTCTCTACCGCAACCAAAATATTTCCTGGGAGAGTCCAAGGAGTTGTTGTCCAAGCAAGTAAATGCACAGGACCGTCCATATCTATATCATGCAAAGGTCCAACCTGTTGTGGTTCTAAAAGTGTAAACTTTGCTGTAACCGATAAATCCTTTATGTCCTTATATCCTTGTGTTACCTCAAAGTTGGAAAGTGGAGTCGCACAACGTGGACAAATATGCATTGGCTTTTTCCCTTCGTATACATACCCCTTGTCCCAAAGCTCTTTAAAAACCCACCAAACACTCTCCATAAATTCCACATCCATGGTCTTATAATCATTTTCCATATCCACCCATCTTCCTATACGGTTGATGATAATACTCCATTCATTTGCGTACTTCAAAACAGTAGAACGACATGCCTCATTGAATGCATCAATACCATAGGCTTCCAGTTCCTTTTTTCCAGGAAGATTTAATTCTTTCTCAATAATGTTTTCAATAGGCAAACCATGACAATCCCATCCCCAACGACGCTCCACACGGTATCCTTTCATAGTCCAGTATCTTGGTACCGTATCTTTCATAGTACTTGCAACTATATGCCCATAGTGTGGAAGTCCGGTTGCAAAAGGAGGGCCATCATAAAAGACATAAGGCTTTTCTTCTGATCTCTCATTGACAGACTTTTCAAACGTTTTATCCTTCTTCCAAAAATTGAGCACTTCAAGTTCATTGTTATTTGCTTTATACATAAAAGGAAACTTTATTTAAAATAAAAAAACCACTTCGTGTGTAGGAATCCCAATTCTGGGACGGTACCATCCTACTTCCTTCATGTGGCGCTTATTTGTGGCTATTACGGGCCTCCCGGAAGAGTCTACAAGTATACCTTTTGTATATTTTTCTTTCTTCAGCGTTCCAAGGTTATGAAATCCCGGTTGATAGCCGGTCAGACGCTATTGTAATTGTATAGATACAGTATCAATTTTCTTCTCTCTTGTCAACTATATTTACCTGAAAAAAAGGAAGAATCTGAAGAGGAAATTCTGCTTGCCGTGCATTTTCCAGTTGGTCTATCCCACTGTGATGACATGCACGACATCTCGCCTGATACATATCCTTTTCCCCTACTTCCACTTCTTGTTCTGAACCTCCGGTCTTTTGGGTTCTGGTTCCGGGAGCACCACATTTTTCACAAATGGCATGCAGTTTGGTCACATATTCTGCAAGGGAAAGAAGTGTAGGCATAGGACCAAATGGCCTTCCTTGATAGTTTTGATCCAGTCCCGCACAAATAACACGTATTCCTCTGTCTGCCAGTGACTGTACTACCGGGACAATATTTTCATCAAAAAAATGTATTTCATCTATACCCACTACCTTTGTATTCTGATGGAGGAGATAGAGCATATGATGAGGTTGATCCAAGGCAATCCCTTCAATTTTCACTCCATCATGGGCAACGACATCATTGGCATCATACCGGTTATCCGTGACGGGTTTAAAAACTTGTACCTGTTGCTTTGCATAGTGTACACGTTTTACACGACGAAGAAGTTCTTCTGTTTTTCCAGAAAACATGCTGCCACAGACAACTTCTATCCAACCGGAAGTAGGATGAGTATGGGGTATCATAGAAAGAGTATTAAAACCGTTTTTATTATACCAAAAAACAATCAAAAAAACACCACAGGTGTGATGTTCTTTTGTGTGTTGATCCGCGGCGCTCGTTTACGCCGCGGAGAAAGGTGGTTTTGGTGGTGGGAATTTATTGGCGGCGTAGTCGCTTGAGCTGCTCAAGCTCCGCAAGGGCGTCACGATAGCCCTGCTCCACTTCCTCGAGGTATCCATCGTTGACCTCGAGGCTCTGCTCCAGGCCACGTGCCCGCGCCTCGGCTGCTTCAGCACGTCGCTTCAGAGACTCGACTTCATCTTGGAGCAGATGGATCGCGACCCGTTGGGAACCAAGGGTGGACGAGATGTCCTCCACCTTGTAAGCCCGGTCACCCTCCACGTAGTCGAGCTCTGCGATAGCACAGCCCTCGTACCCCAGCTTGAACTCGGCACCATCTGCACCCTTGCGGTACTCGATGAGGCCGGGATGTGCCTGAGAGATCAGGTGCACCACGCGACCGATAGCGGAGTTCATGAAGGTCCCTGCCGGCCACCGCATATCGCGGATGAGGTCCGCACACCAGGAACCGAAGTTCATCCACTGGTTGCGGGCGGACCGTGCCAGGGAGCGCACCAGTGCGATCCGGAACGCAGCGTCCTCCCGAGCTCCCTGGAGATTGCCCTGGTTCAGGTACTTGCGCCCTGGTCCCTGCAGACGGTGGATCTGCTCGCTCGCGGCAGCGGTGCTTTGGTCGAATTTCTGGCAGAGATCTTCCTCACGCCGCCGTGCTTTCGCGGTAGCCTCTGCGACGGCACGACGTACCATCGCCTCGGCCTCCTCGACCGTGATGGTCTGTGCAAGGCGTGCCTTTTCCCTGACAGCCTCGTCTGCTCGCCGCCTCTGTTGCTCTGCTGATGGACCCAGAACCTTGTTCGGATTCACGAGGAGATACTGCTCCCCCAGCAATGTCATGGCCCCAACCTGAACGGCGTAGGCCATGAACTCTCCGAACTTGGTCCGAACACCACCAGCAGCATCACTCCCAAAACGCGTAACGGCGTCATCGAAAGTGAACCGATGGCCAAACCCGAACTCACGCCGCATCTTCCGCATAAACCCGTTGTAGCCATCCGGCCTGTTAGTGCGTGCCAACCTCTTCACCTCTCGTGTAATGGTTTTTATTTATTTTCCGCACCCAAAAAAAGAATCTCCTCTCTTCTTTTAGCTATGGAAAAGAACTGGACGCATCAAAATACCATATTTTGTATTCTCTGTCAATATATCGCTGTTTTTTTTTACCAAAAAACCCCAGTTATGGGGTTCTTTGGTGGTATCTCGAAGGGGGATGGTTTCGAGAAAAGAAGGGTTTTCTATGGTGGGAATTTATTGGCGGCGTAGTCGCTTGAGCTGCTCAAGCTCCGCAAGGGCGTCACGATAGCCCTGCTCCACTTCCTCGAGGTATCCATCGTTGACCTCGAGGCTCTGCTCCAGGCCACGTGCCCGTGCCTCGGCCGCTTCGGCACGTGCCTCAGCTGCTTCAGCACGTCGCTTCAGCAGCTGGATCGTGACAAGTTGGGAAGCGAGGGTGGACGAGATGTCCTCCACCTTGTAAGCCCGGTCACCCTCCACGTAGTCGAGCTCCGCGATGGCACAGCCCTCGCGACCCAGCTTGAACTCGGCACCATCTGCACCCTTGCGGTACTCGATGAGGCCGGGATGCGCCTGCGAGATCAGGTGCACCACGCGACCGATAGCGGAGTTGAGGAAGGTCCCGGACGGCCACCGCATGTCATGGATGAGGTCGTCGCACCACGACTTGAACCCAATCCACTGGTTGCGGGCAGACCGTGCCAGGGAGCGCACCAGTGCGATCCGAAAGGCAGCGTCCGCTCTGGCCCCTTGGAGGTTTCCTTGGTCCAGGTACTTCTGCCCTGGAAGGAATACCAGTTCCGGATCGGGCTCAGGTTCAGGTTCGAGTTCGGGCTCGGGTTCCGGTTCGGGCTCAGGTTCGGGCTCGGGTTCCGGTTCGGGCTCCGGTTCGAGCTCAGGTTCAGGTTCCGGTTCGGGCTCCGGTTCGGGTTCGGGCTCGGGTTCGAGTTCGGGCTCCGGTTCGGGCTCGGGCTCCGGTTCGGGCTCGGGTTCGAGTTCGGGCTCCGGTTCGGGCTCGGGCTCCGGTTCAGGTTCGGGCTCCGGTTCGGGCTCGGGCTCCGGTTCGGGTTCGGGCTCCGGGGCAGGTTCAGGCTCCTGTGCCAGCTCGAGAGGACATTCGTGCACAAAATCAAGCTCAGGATCAGGATAAAACCCGATATGCCTCGCCATCTCAGGGATGAGCATCAGCACCACGGGACCCAATGGGACCTGCTGGCGAGGAAATGTACCCACGTACTCGGTGAATTGGTACTCACCGTGCATACCATCTCGGATAAGATGGTACTTCTTCCATGCTAGCAGACACAGGGTTGCCTTTGGAGAACTCCCCAGCATGGCCAGCAGTGCACGCATCCTGAAGTTTGGGGAAGCAACAGACTTGTGGAATTCGAAGAAGAACTGGATCCATGCCCAATCCTCCATCTCCCACTTTGACTGGTAGGTTACCGCCGTCTTTCGCTTTTTGCCACTCCCCACAGCGGACAGAAATGCACGGAGATCTGCTGTCTTCACCTCAAAGACAACAGCCTGCGACCTGGCCAGATGCCTCGGTGCCTTTGCACTAAAGCCAAAGAACAGGAACCCCAGGTGAAGTACCTTGTAGAGGAGTCCCCTGACACGGCTTGGTGCCAGACCAAGGTCTGGGTCAGAGTGGTTCCCAAAGGCGTACGATCCGATCGTAACCCTCAAAGTCTGAAACCCCTTGAGGATCTCGAGCGCCTTCAATTCGCTCTCAGAGAACGAGACCTGCCCGTTGACCACAACGGGCTCCACCACCTTCACCTTCTTTACCTTCTTACCATTACGTGCCACGACACAATCTCCTACCGCAGTTCTTGGCAATTATATACAAAAAGAAAATAAAAGCAATATCCACTGTAGGCAAGTCTCTTTCCTCATGTTATAATGAAAATCAAGGAATTAACCCTATGCTTATGTATTCAGGCCCTCTCTTTATAGCTTCAGATCATGGTGGATACCACCTCAAAAAACGTCTTGTACGTTATATAGAAAATGAACTCAAACAAAAAATAGAGGACCTTGGTCCTCATGAGTATGCTCCGGAAGATGATTATCCAGACTATACACATCCCCTTACTCAGCAAGTTTTGCACACAAATGGACGTGGAATTGTGATATGTAAAAATGGTATTGGTGTCAGTATTGCCTGCAATAAAGTTCCCGGTATTCGATGTGGGATAGGATATAACCTTATGGCAGCAGAAACCATGATGCAAGATGACAATACCAATATACTTGCCCTTGCATCAAAGGCACTCTCCGAAGACCATGCCATGGCTATAGTAAAATGTTGGCTGGAAACTTCTTTTTCCAACGCAGATCGCCATGTACGAAGACTCGTAAAAGTCTCCGAACTTGAAAAGTAACCCCTATATGTTGTATGCCAAATATTCTTCCATCCATTCTTGTCTATAGTGAAATTGAATACAAAAAACAGATGACCTCTATTCATGAGGTCACAGATTTTGTGCAAATTGATATTGCGGACGGAAAATTTGTAGATAATACCACATGGTATGATACAGCTCTCATCAAAGAATATTGTCCGGTAAACTTTGAACTTCATATGATGGTGGAGAATCCACTTGAAGAAATTGAAAAATGGAAGGATATTCCACAGATGAAACGTATTATTTTTCACTACGAAGCCGTGGAAAATATTGTTCTAGCAGTAGAAAAAATGAAAACGTTTGGTCGTGAAGTAAGTGTCTGTCTCAATATTGAAACGCCATTTGAAGTGCTCAAAGAAATAATTAACCAAATAGATGGGGTCCAGTTTATGGGCATTATTGCCGGCAAACAAGGTCAACCCTTTCAACCCCAAGTCCTCGAAAAAATACAATCCTTTAAAAAGCAGTTCCCCGCAATTCCTCTCTCAGCAGATGGACATGTCTCAGAAGAAACTATCCCACTTCTGTTTGAAGCAGGAATAGAAAATTTTTGTGTAGGAAGTGCTATTTGGAAAGGAGATGGTGGAGCACAGGAAAGTTATTTGCGTCTCAAAAATATTGTAAAAAATCTTGTAGACAATAGATAAATTAATGCTGATTTTAGAATAAGTTATCAGTAATTTGTTTATTGTTAATCGTTTACGTATGCTTGATCTTGTTATTGTTGGTGCTGCGGCTGCTGGATGTTCTGCCGCTGTTTATGCATCACGAAGAAATCTTAATTTTAAAATAATTGCTAAAGATATTGGTGGTGAAGTGGCACTTTCTGGAGAAGTAGAAAACTGGCCAGGAACTATCCACACGACAGGAATACAACTTGCAGAAGATTTTCATGCCCATGTAAAAAATTATGGCGTAGAAATAGAAGATGGCTGGGAAGTAACCGCAATTCGTCAAGTAAAAAATTATCACGAAGTAGTTGCAAAAAAATTTACGGGTGAAGAAATCATCTTTAAAACCAAAACCGTTATCTTGGCAACGGGAATTCATCCCCGAATGCTCAATATACCCGGGGAAGCAGCGTTTAAAGGCAAAGGAGTAACCTACTGTACCGTGTGTGATGGACCACTTTTTAAAGGAAAGGTTACCGCTACCATAGGTGCGGGAAACTCTGCACTTGAGTCCGCGCTCATGCTTTCAGAAATTGCAGAAAAAGCATACCTCATTACAAAATTTGCAGATACACCGGAAACCAAAGGAGGTTTCCCAAAAGGAGAAAACATTCTTATTGATAAAGTTAAATCTCTTCCAAATGTAGAAATTATCTACAATGCAAATACTTGTGAAATAACTGGAGAAGGACTCGTTAAAAAAATCTGTTATACCAAACAAGATACACAAGAAAATGTTTACTTAGATGTAAATGGTGTTATGGTTCATATAGGAATGATACCTAACTCTGGTTTTGTAGATTGCGTAGAAAAAAATGAAAATGGTGAGTTGAATATAAGTATTTTATGTGAAACAAGTTGCAAAGGAATCTTTGCCGCAGGAGATGTAACAAACGTGCCACATAAACAAATTGCTATTGCCGCAGGTCAAGGAGTGACTGCAGCGCTTTCTGCCATAGACTACATTAACAAATGGCGTGAACAAGAGTAAATACATATGAAAAAAGTACTTCTGCTTATTGCAAGTAATGGATTTCAACCCCATGAATATTCTGTAACCCGTGCTGAGCTTGAAAAAGCCGAAATTCAGGTTATTACCGGCTCTGATCTTTTATGTGATGCTGTAGGAAGTGACGAAAGTGTCCAAAAAATTGATGTGGAACTCAAAGAGGTGGAAGCCAATAACTTTGATGGAATCTTTTGGATTGGAGGGCCAGGTGCACTTTCTTGTCTTGATAATCAAGAATCCAATAGAATAGCAAATGAAGCGATGTTGTTACAAAAACCCTATGGTGCTATTTGTATTTCACCAAGAATTTTAGCAAAAGCACATGTGATGACGGGAAAACATGCTACCGGCTGGAATGAAGATAATGAATTGCCTCAAATTTTTTCAGAAAATAATGTTGTTTATACTCCAGAACCGGTAGTCATTGATGAAAATCTTATTACCGCCGACGGTCCCAGTAGTGCAGAGCTCTTTGGAAGAGCTATTGCCCAAACCCTGATGGGTTTATAAGTTGTTTTCAAAAAATCAAAGAACATTCCAAATATCGAGATAAAATAAAATTCCCAAATGAGAGGGAATTTTATTTTTTTAATTTTTAAGCAAAAACAATTATATATCCAGATGAATAACGATTGTATGGAAGTGTGGATTGTTAAGAAGGATAGAATATTTTTCTTCTGCTTTTTCTTGAGGAGTACGAAGATAAAAAACTGCTTCCTCTATATATTCCCCAGGAGTTTTCCCTAAAAAAATAAAAACATCTCCATCCGTAGAGGTAAAGTCATGTACAAAGGTCTCATCCTGAACAGGAGATTCATGAGCATTGTTAAACATAACTGTTTGTCCCAAAAAATCATTCGCATCCCGGGAAAAAATAGGCATATTTTCCTTCGTAGCTACCTTTGGTACACATCCCGCTTGAAGTTTAAACATTGCAAGACCAATAGCAGAGTGAAGCCCGTATGCATTTCTATCCTGCCCATGTGAGAGAAGGACCTTTTTCAACTCAAGTGCTCGTTTGTAAATAAAGTAATCTGCAATCATGCTTATGTTTATAGGAAGTTTCAATGAAATTTCCTTTGGAAAAACTCTATAGTGAATTTTTAAATCCTGATCTTGTTCTGAATAACGATAGATTACTCCTCCCAAAAATATTTCTCCATCGTAAAAAGAACAACATTCTACGGTGTTTCCTTCTTGAATTTTTTCTTTTACTCTCCCGACAATATCTATAATTTTTGGATTCTCCTTTTGAGCAATGTTTGCCCTGTAAATAGGTAAAAATTTATTCAAACACGTCTCATCCACTTTTTCATATAGGAATTTAAAAGAGGAGTCTTTCAGTAACTCCACAGACTGTCGAATTCTTTTTTTTGTTGTTTTCCCAAAAAATTCCAACGGATCTTCCGCTTGCCTTAAATCGAGATGCCAAACAATATTTTGAGGGTAAATGATGTTTTCCATACGATTTACTATACGGTATCAATACGGATCATTTGCTCAAGTCTTCGAATATCTGCTAAAAGCTTTGACCGATCTTTATTGAAAAGGATGATATTAAAAACACTCGTACCTCCATTTTTTGCGTAGGCACAAGAGTCTCCAATTTTTTTATTGATATAAATTCTATTGAATGATGCAAGTGTTTGCGCCTTTTTTATTCCAGAGAGCTTCTTGAGCTTTCCCTCTTTTTTAGCAAAAAATTTCATTGCCACAGAATACCCTAACTTCTTTTTTGGAATAATTGGTTTTTTTCCAGCATGAATGAGAACGTCATTCATACTGTGATTAATATTATAAGAAAGATGATACATAATATGCCGAAAACCACCTATTCTTGGTCCTACTTCTATAACTTTCCAGCCGTCTTCCGTCTTCATAAGCTCCACATGAGCAGAAGTACTGCGCAACCCCAATGTGTGCACCGCCTTTTTCGCAACATCTTCTGCAATTTGCACTGATGAAGGTTTTAAAAGAGTTGGAGTAATTTGTTGATAGCCAAAAAAATCGTCAAAACCAATAAGTTTTCCTGTCTTTACATGGACCAATGGACAAAAATATACCTTTCCTCTACTGGTAATGTAGATGTCTATAGAATACATCTCCCCTTCCATGAACTGTTCTACCAAAACTTTGGGTTCCCCACGTCCCTGTGTCTCTTTATATACTTTATGTATTTTTTTAAAAACTTTGTCTAAAACAACCTTGAGTTCTTCTTTGTGATAACAGATGCTCACTAGCCTGCTGGCAGCCAAACCAGATGGTTTAACTATTAAGGGAAAACCAACTTTTTCTTCAATTTTTTTCATAGAAGCCCTACTCGTATCGCTTACCACAGTATAAGACGGTGTAATTTTTTTGTCAGCAGTATAAAGACGTCTTCTCATGGAGAGTTTTTCTGTTGCCCAGGTAAGTGAAGTCTCTGTAGGAGTCTTCATGTAAGGAACATGAGGAATAATTTTTTGAAATAACGAGGCTTGATCCTCCCCTCTAAAAGTAACGGCGAACAACTCATCTTGGTAAGGTAAAAGCGCCTTCTGTATAGAAATATCAGATGAAGGATTACACGGAATAAGAATGTCTACATTGTTTTCAAGTTTGTTTTGATATGAAGCAGATGTGTTCTTTAGATCAAATAAATAGGCAATACGGAATTTTGTCTTCTGTTTTTTTTCATAACGACGTAGATCCGCAATCATGGAACCAAAAAATTTTCCTACGTACAAAATTATATTTTTTTGAGATTGTTTCTTCATAATAAAAAAGACATGGACATACGCTCATTTAGAGCGCTAGTATACACCAAAACACTCATTTTGTCAATGAGAGAAGCTCACTAAGCTTACATCCGTATAGCCCTTTGTTTGGGATACTTTTTGAGAAGTTTTTGGATATCCTTCTTGTTTAAAATTCCCTCCTGTGCCCCAAACTTTTGTATCACACCTGCAGCATTTGCCGTTCCCCACTCCAATGCCTCCTTGACTTCCTTTTTAAAGATCAAAGCGGAAATGAAGCCTGCGGCAAAGGCATCTCCGGCACCGGTCTTTGCAATGGGCTTAACAGGAAATATAGGCATAAAAAAATACTCTCCATTTTGGTAGGCATATGAGCCACGAGCACCATCTGTTATTACCGGAATATCTACCCCCAAGCTCCAAAATTTTTTAAGAAGCGTTTGTACAGGTGCCTTTATTTGTAAAATATGTTCTGCCTCTTCTTTGTTTACAAAAAGCACATCTAAGTCCTGAAGTATCTCCTTTATTGCCACTACACCATGCTTCAACATGTAAGAACCCGGATTCATAGCCAGATGAACATTTGGATGTTTGTGAATCCACGAACGTAATTTTTTTTGTAACCTTTCAAAACCTTCACCAAGAGAAGTATAATACACCCACTTGGTCTGTGGCATTTCAGGAAAAATATAACGATGTTTTGGATGATTTGATAATACTGTCCGCTCTGTATCGTAATTGAGAACGATAGAATAGCGAGTCTGAAGATTTCGCCCCAAGGTAAGATATGTGGTATCCACATTTTTTTTCTTAAGTCCTTCTTGGATCATACGTCCATTTATATCTTCCCCAATCTGACTCATAATGGCTACTTTTGTACCAAGCTTTTTTGCCCCAACCGCAAAATTGGCAGCATTCCCCCCCAACGACTGTACAGCCTTTGCGATAGCAATTTTGTCTGCATAACTTAAACAAAGGGCCTCAGGTCTATGGCCCTTTTTCCCATAGCGAATCTGGGCTTTGTCTATAAGAAGCAGCGTATCGAGAACACAATCACCAATTGAAAGAATATCGTACACAAAATTTTATTAATTGAGTTATTTTAACCTCCAAAGTGTTTTATATTTTTTTAGATCCTCCTTACTGTGTTTGTGAAGTCCTAAAAGAATCTCAAAAAATTCTATCAAGGATGCAACCACAATAGCTGCAAAGGTAACCATGAAAAACATATTCTCAATAGACGCAGCATATACAAAAAGACATGCAGCTCCAAGTGCACGGATAAGATCCTGTCTATGTTCTTGTTCAATAAAGATTGCATATACCAAAAAGATGATGCCAATACCTGCCATCAAGTACAAAAAGTGCTCCTGAAGCGTGGTGGGAAAATACGGGATAAGACTTGCCATACTATGATTTTTTATTGCGTAGTGTATAAATCTCGTAGAGACTTGCACCTATAAAAATAACTTGAAGTGGAATAAATATTGGGTCTTTTAAAGAAATACTATACATCAATAAACCAAGACCTCCCCAAACAAATAACCAATCTTGTTTTTTTTCTTTTTTGGCAAAAATGGCAGTTGTAATAAGTATTAAACCAATAGTTCCAAATAGACGCATCAGATACAACATATATTCATTATCAAAGAAAAAAGAAGTCATTTCCATCTTGTTCATGGATTCTTTCTATAAAAGTACAGTCGGTAATCATATGCATTTCATGATAGATCATTGGATCAATTTCCCAACTTACAGGAGCCTCCACAAAAGTTTCTTGTTCATCTCCTGTTTCCAGATTTTTACAATAAAATTTTGCCTTTCCATCAATCAGGATCCCTTTTTCAGGCGTTCGTGAAGGAGAATTCCCCTTATGATAGTGTTTACCCGAAATAATCCCAGCACGACGAAAAAAAATTCCAACCCCATCGGCGTGGTATGAAAGAAGTGGAATATTCCAACCCTTTTCCGTCTTGTTTTTTTTGCCTTCCAGTAAAGTAACTCTTACACCATCCATATATTATTTTTTTTGAAGATCCACCTGTACACGTGTGCGATCAATATTTTCTTGTACTTTCTCTACAGTTGGTCGTTCTGTAATCTCTGCAAATCCCATCTTCAAATCCAAGAGAGTCGCGTCTACTTCCCTATTTAACTCTAATGTTTTTTTATTTTTGAGTGACTCAAGTTCCGTCATTTTTTGCAAAATTGTGCGCTGTTCTTGTGAAAATTTTTCTACCAACTTTTGGTATTCCTCATGTTTTTCTCCATCAAGTAAACGATGTAGCTCTTTCCTGGTCTTAAGCTCAGCTTCAACCATCGCTTCTTCTATTTTAAAATCTTCTTCTGAAGAAAAAGCTTTTTCATATGCATCTCCATCACGAAAACTGTGTCCCTCTTTTTGAAAATTCTGCCATTTATTTTTTAGATCTTCTCCAAGAGATGACAAAAATAACTCTTCTTGCATTTTGTTTCCAATCTCTTGCATCATCTCATATTCCGCTTGCCACAAAGGCCACGCATGCATCCCATACTCTACCATAAGTGCTTCAATTTGTTCTGGCGGGGCATCTTCCTGCGAGTCTGCATATGCCTTTTTTGCTTTATCATAAACAGCCTCATCCAAACCAACTGGCTTTCTGTCTAAAAGAATTTTAAAAAGTTGCTTAGTATAATTCATAATCAAAAAAACATATTGGCGCGACGAGTAAGCTTTTGATATTCCCTTCTTTGTTCAAAATGAGATTGTGAACTATAGACGGCTGTATAATCAATACTTGGACCTAGCAAGCAAATCCCCTGTTCAAAACCACGTACGTGCTCTCGAATTTCATCTGCCAATTCTGGATGTTGTTGCTCATTATCTGCCATCTGTCGCAGTCTCCCTATTTCATCTTCTATATTCTGAAGTACCATGTGAAAATCTTTGATACGTTTTTTATATTTTTGCCTTTCTACACTCAAAACAGATTGCCGGGTATGATCTTTAACTTCTTGGTAAATTTCTACCATAAGTACATTGAGTTCAAGACGTTCATCTGGGGTAAAAAAAAGTGCCGGACCACCTCGATACATATCTCTAAAAGATCCCCCAGAGGCTTTAAATTCCATATACTTTTTCTTGAGACCAGCTGATGCTTTTTTTAAAAAAATTTTTTCTCCCAAAATGCTTTCTGATATACGAAAAAATTCTAAAAAAGCTTGCCTATATGGCCAAATTTTTTTTCCAAATATGATCATGGTTTCTTCCAACTCTGTCTCCGTAAGACTTACATTATGCTGCATTTGCTCGAGAGCTTGATGCATATCGTCACGAATCTGCTTTGGAGTAAGTGGTGGAATCTCACGAATAAGTCGCTCAAAAATTTGGAGCGTATAATGTATCATTTCTTCTGACATAGTTTCAGATATCAAATGAGAAAATATCTCATTTTTTGGGATGTTCCCTTCTTCCAGTATACCAAACTTTAGAAAAAAATTGAATCAAGCTGAGATCCATTCTGTATAACCGTTTTAACAGGCTCAGAACCAGTATCACTCCCTGCTTCAATAGCCTTTACACACGTGTACGTCCCCGCGTCCCTATCCAGCCCCAACTGAGCGTTGATCTGCCATAAGTCAATTCCATATTTTTCAAAAATTTTACATGCTTGATCTGTCGTAAAACTCTGACCCTTTGGGAGTTTACGGAGGTGCGCTCTTCTTACCGTACTTGAATGCGCGGCGCCATCAGTTTCTCCGCCTTTTCCACCTCGGTGAGCTTCTTTATCTGCGCAAAGAAGCTTCTGCAATTGACTCAAAATAAGCTCCTCCAAGACCAGGTTTGTATCAAGAGATACTCTGAGTGATACGTCTCCTTCTTCTAATGCGTGGCGAAGCATATAATACCCATCCAATCGGCAACACAAAGAATAATTTCCAATTTTTATTTTAACATCCAAATCTACCGCGGAATCACGTGGTGAAAAAGAAATTTCATGAATGGACAATGAGTTCAAAAATTCATCTTCAATGATAATCCTATCTCCTCTGGGACTCACCAGATAACGGAGTTCATGTTTGAGACTCTCCCGTAGCCCTTCCACACGTTCGGAGATTCGTTGCCGTGTAGATTCCTCTAATTTTGGAAAGAGAAGTTGCATCGTTTCAAACGCAATTTCATCTGCAATCTCTGGCCAGCCACCGGCTTTTTGAAACCAAGACACTACCAACCTTCGGGTCTCTTCATAATCCTGTGGTAATTCCTCAACCAATTCTCCTTGAGATGGGTTATATACCCGTCTCAGATTTATTCCTGCTTTGTCCCGTATCTCCGCAGCCAATCTCTCATTCAAGAGCCTCCGTGCCGACGTTATTTGTGTAAGATCCATGATCAAAGAAAATGGATAAACTTTCCCATCAAAATTACTCTTTGCTCTTACTTTCGGATCATTTACAAAATCATGAAAATGCAAAATTTGCCTCCCCTTTTCTGTCGTTTTCAAAGCGGAAGACCGTTCTAAAAATTTACTTTTTTCTTTCGGTTGATCACCTTTTTGATGAACCTTATTGGAGAAGGCAGTTAACTTTTGACGAAATCTGACAAATTCCTCTGGGAGAAAGTTCCTTCCTATGAAATCAATAGCTCCATCAATATCTAAATGGAGCTTTAAAATTTCATCATCTTGGCTTATGAGTCCCGCCAGATGTCGATCAATATTTCCATCTGTTTCAGGAAGGATGTCTGTATCCATCATGAGAATTTTCAATCCTGCCTTTACAACTTCAAAATCAGAAGCTCTTAAAATGCTTTCTGCTACAACATGCTTCCTTTGTGCCTGGAGGAGTTCACTTTTCCCGGTATCAATAGAGAGACGAAGGAGTTCGGAAATAACTGGTCGGTATCGTTCACTATTGGTATACAACTCAAGCCAACGATCCATAACATCCGTATGCTCTTGTGTTACCCCAATTCGGTCTTTTTTTATTATTTTCTCCAAATTTCGCCGTAGTTCATCTTGTATAACCTGCGCACCCTCAGCATTTTTATCACTCAAAGCAGTCAATTTTTCCATTGAATCAAAAAATCCCTCCACATACAATGGATGCTGAAACATCCCCATCAATACCTCTCGAAGTACATTTTCTTTCTCCTTTGACTTAATGGCTTGAGAAAAATCTGCCAACTTTTCTGTAAAAAAAAGATGCCCAGGTCGGGTCTTTTCAGAATCCAAAATGGCCGCTTTGATATCTTCAAGACGTCCTTCATGTTCCTCTGTAGATACCTGTTTGACTCCATCAAGGTACCGTAGTCGTGCTTCTTTTGAATCCATATTTTTTAAGAAACAAAATATTTGTGTATCTGATACATGGCAATTCCCGCAGCAATACTCACATTTAAACTTTCCTTTTTTCCATACATAGGAATATGAACAACAAAGTCGCATTGTGATAGTACTTTCTCCGACAAGCCATCCACTTCATTACCCACCACCAAGGCAAGATCCTTTTCTCTATTATACTCTACTTTGGAAATATCTTCACTTCCCTCCGTTTTTTCTAAGCCAACTATTTCAACTCCTTTTTTTTTGAGATCTCTCAACAACTCAACAATATCTTCCCTCTTTTCCCATGGAACCCACTTTTCTGCACCAAGGGAAACCTTATCTATCTGAATTTTTGGTGGTTCTGCCGTATAGCCAACTAAAAAAAGCTTGTCAAAACCACAAGCATCTGCTGTACGAAACATGGCACCAACATTATGACAGGAACGGATATCCGGAAGTATAAGATAAAGATTTTGCGGCATATCCGGTATATTAGCTTAAAAAATGTTCTTGTTCAAGAATTTCATTTCCCCTTTCGTAACTTTCTATACTGATCTAAATCCGTAACTCCATTCACAGTGGATTCCTTTACGGCATTTTCCTTTGGGACTGACGTCGGAGCCCCCTCATCGGGACGCATAAAATATTCAAAGAGAGATTCACCACCCTCTGGAAAATTATCTCCATCATCCACTTCTTGTCCCTCTTTTGCTTCATTTTCATACAAAAAATTGTCCCGAAGATCGTTTGTAAAATTTAAAAGACCTTCCCTCTCTATAACATGTAAATCAAATAACTTCCTTTCACATTCAGATAATGCCCTATCTAACTGTGAAAGAACTTGTGAAGAACATTCATGTAAATACACCCCTTCCTCATTCGAATCCTCAATGGAAAGTGCTTCTTTTATCTTATTATTGAGATCCTCTAAAACTCGAACTATCTGACAAATCTGAGAACCTTCTCCACCACAACTCAACGGATCAAAATTTTCATCAAAAAAATTATCTGGTAACTTATTTTCAGACCAAAGATAACTCATGATCTCAAAAACAAGTTGTACATAAGGTTTCCCCTGAGTAAGTTGGGTTTTTTCTATTGTAGGATTCCCCTCTAAAAGCGCCTTCAACAGAATGGACTCTGCAGAATATGACATTCCAAAGTATTAAATATGGATTAACCAATCGTCACTTTTGGTAAAAATAAAAAAACGGATATAAACAACAGAATACCCGTCAAAAGATAAATATAAACAAGAGAAAAATCAAATTGAATAGGAGCTTTTTCGCTCTTTGTATTTTTTTGCATATTTTTGTTTTTATTTTTGTTTTTTGCGTGTTTTTCACGCGTGTGGTCTACGACCTTTTTGACTCTATATGTACATTATAGCACAAAAAAGGGCATTTGTCAAGTGGCAAAAAATTTTAATGTACCTCAATAAGCTCTAAAATAGCACGAATTGACTGTTCTCGCTCAAAAGGAAGCTCTGAAAAATCAAGCGAGTCCACCATATCAATCACATTTCCCAGTCGGATCAGAAAAACGTCCAAAAATGTAATATCTCCTTGACCATTTTCTGCTCGTTCACACACTTTTTCTGCTTGATCTATAAAATGCATGAGCTTGTCATATGCCTGAGGTAATTCTTGCGAAGATAAGAGATCTCCACGTACATTCCTCATCACCCCCCTGAGTTGATCGAGCCGCGCTTCTAAAAAAGCAGCGCGTTCTTGTCTGAGGATGCGAAGCTGCTCTGGAGTGAGCTCATGTTCAAGCACAAGAAATGATTTTTTTTCTGACATATTATTTGGTTTCTTCTTTCATCCTCCATTAAACCATATTTATTGAATTTTTTCTATAAGTGTCGTACAATATATCATATTGAAATGTACAATGTACTATGAAACTTTCAAAACTTCTTATTGATTTTCTTGAACATTTAGAAATAGAAAAAAATCGCAGTCAAAAAACCCTGCGCAATTATGATTTTTATCTCAAACGGTTTGTTGAATGGTTTGGAGATAAGGACCCCGGAAAAATTCAAGGAGAAGATGTCCGTCAATATCGCCTTTGGCTCAATAGATTGATAGACAACCATGGCGATCCTTTGAAAAAAAATACTCAAAATTATCATCTTATTGCGCTACGGTCTTTTTTGAAATACCTTTCCAAAAGAGATATAGAAACACTTGCCCCGGAAAAAATTGAACTCATGAAAATGCCCGATCGCGAAGTTTCTTTTTTGGATGAAGCAGAAGTAAGCCGACTTCTGGATGCCCCTCTCAAGCAGAAAAACATGAAAATTCTGCAAGAAAAAAATAGGAAGGTACCCTCAACGGCTCTTATACTCCTCAGGGATAAGGCCATTCTTGAAATGCTCTTTAGTACCGGTCTGCGTGTTTCTGAACTTGCAAAACTCAAAAAAGAAAATGTTAACCTTAAACGTGAAGAATTCTCTGTAACCGGAAAAGGCAGCAAAAGAAGAATAGTCTTTCTCTCAGAACAGGCAAAATACCACCTTAAACGCTATTTAGACGCACGATCAGACATAAACCCGTTCCTCTTTATATCTCATGATAAAAGAACTGGAAATAAGCAAAAATTGGGAAATTCTGAAGATCTTGCCCTTACCTCACGATCCATCCAGCGTATTGTTCAAAAATGGGCAAAGGTAGCCGGAATTACCAAGCCTGTGACACCTCATACCCTCCGTCACTCTTTTGCTACAGATCTCTTAGGGAGTGGTGCAGATATTCGCAGTGTGCAGACCATGCTCGGGCATTCTTCTATTACTACCACACAAATTTATACCCATATTACAGACCAAGGTTTGCGCAACATACACAAAAAATTTCATGGAAAAAAGAGGAAAGGAGACTAAAAGAAGATTCTATCTTGACTTTCCTCCCCTTTTCCACTAAAATAGCCACATTCCTGGGCCCATAGTTCAATGGATAGAACACCAGCCTTCTAAGCTGGTTATCTAGGTTCGATTCCTAGTGGGCCTACCAATATATCTCTCTTACGTACTGGGGAGTAGATCTCCTCTGCCCGCCCTGTTACTTGCACAAACTTCCTCGACTGCTATAATGAAGCTAGAAGGAATTTTATTCTTAAATATCTTCATATGGGCCCATTTTTTGTAATCATCCTCATTCTCATTCTCGCAAGTATTCGCCAAGTAAACGAATACCAAAGAGGCGTAAAGTTTTTTTTTGGAAAATTTCATAGTGTCGTTCAACCGGGATGGCGTCTCATTTTTCCTGTTGTGCAAAGTATGACAAAAGTGGACATGCGTGTAAAAGCCGTTGATGTCCCCTACCAAGAAGCCATCACCAAAGATAACGTTTCCGCAAAAATTAATGCAGTTATCTACTACAAGGTGACGGACGCTTCAAAAGCTATTTTGGAAGTAGAAAACTTTTGGTTTGCGGTTTCACAACTCGCACAAACAACCATGCGTAACGTGGTAGGAGAGATGGAACTTGATGAACTCCTTGCCAATCGTGATGCTGCAGCAAAAAAAATTGAAACTCAAGTAGACAAGGCGAGTGATCCTTGGGGAATTAAAGTTGAATCTGTAGAACTCAAAGATGTTGTCCTCCCAGATAATATGCAACGAGTTATCGCAAAACAGGCAGAAGCAGAGCGTGAACGACGTGCCGTTATCATAAAGTCTGGAGGTGAAGTCATTGCAGCAGAAAATCTTGCAAAAGCAGCTGGAATGCTCTCAAGTCAGTCTGGGGCACTCCATTTACGAACACTCAACACTCTCAATGATTTAAGCTCTGATCAGTCAAATACGGTTATATTTGCCGTTCCACTTGAGATTCTCCGTGCCTTTGAAAAAATGGGAGATAAATAATCTCTTCACGAAAAAATCGTCCTCTTTTCCTCTCTCTTCTTTGTAAAGATCTGTCTTGACATATTTAGGTTTTTTTCGTATACTGAGAGACATCGAAATTCTTAGGAAGAATTCAGATTTTTTCACCAATATATAAACCTCTAAAATTCTTTGAGCTTACAAAGTCCCCAATGGGGTGGCTATGGTGTAGTGGTAACACAGAGGCTTGTGGTGCCTTTATCACGGGTTCAATCCCCGTTAGCCACCCCAATGTGGATTTTGTAAAAAAAAATTTTAAACATGCATTGACTATTGCATGTTTTTTTGTTAGTTTAATTTTGCATCAATAACCAGGAGGCTCCCATGGCCACCTTCGAAATTCCAGATCTCCCTGAAGGTCTTCCCCCCATCTACGAAGGGAGCGATGATCCCCCACAAGAGGTGAGCCTCCACTGGCTCCACGCACTCTTCTGCGCACTCAAGCCTCTTACCCGGTTTCAGCTTGGAGATGGTGCTCCCGCTGTAGGCATCATCGTGAGGTGCTCTGCCTACGACTCCGTGGATGTCACTCCAACGTCCACCTGGCCCAACACAAGACTCCATGATGACTCCATCCATGATGTCATGGGAGATGACGTGGAGGGTGAACATTGGTGGATTATGCGCGTCGCCCTGTTCCTGGATAAGTCCGAAGCGGATGATTGGTCTGCAAAAAAAGCACGCACAATCGACGTCTACTCGGACACCTTCATGTCATTTGACTGGGTACATCGTGTCATCGAACACATCCGCGAAGCAGCCACCAACCGGCCACTCCCCCAACAACTCGTCGAAGCACTCCGCGTGCTCGAAACGCCCACCCCATGACCAGCTCCACCGCTGGCATTTCTGTTTTATTGAGTAAAAATGAAATTTTCAGTATACTTCAAGACGTATGAAACAAAAAAAGAAACTCCTTATTATTTCTGTGGCCGCAGGTTCTGGACATATTCGCGCGGCCGAGGCTATTTATAAGGAAGCAAAAATGGCACATCCTCATTTGTCTGTCTATCACATGGAAATGACTGATTTTGTTTCCTCTACAGTCAAAAAAATTATAGCAGATTCTTATAATACTCTCATTAAAAATTTTCCTAGCCTTTGGAAATTTTTGTATAAGTCCACGGATAAATCTACAGGAGCAAAAGCGATAAGTGAACTTTCCTGGTTTATTAATAAATTTAATGCTGCAAAATTTTTCTCTCTTATTGAAAATTTTAAACCAGACTATATTCTTACTACGCATTTTCTTCCTGCACATGTCCTTTGCCGATCAAGTTATACCTACTGTAGTACCACCCCACTTGGAGTCGTACTTACGGACTATGCAGCACACAATCTCTGGATCCATCCGGCAGTTTCAGACTACTTTGTGCCAACACAAGAAGTCAAAAAACAAGTAGAAAAAATGGGGGCAAAAAAATTCCAAACTCATATTACTGGAATTCCCATACAACCTGTTTTTTTTGAAAAGAAATCTATTCCGCGACTCAAAGATAAATTTAAAATTGCGACGGGGAAAAAAGTTCTTCTTGTTCTGGCAGGTGGAGAAGGTCTTATCCCGACTGATAAAGTTATTGAGAAAATAGAAACTTCCATTCATCTTCCTCTTGAGGTTATTGCGGTCGCAGGAAACAATCAACATTTATACAAAAAATTTCTCAAACTCAAAAAGCGTCTCCGAAATATTTCGCTTCATGTATTTGAGTGGACCAATTCTATAGATGAGCTCATGCGCATCTCAGATGTTATCATTTCAAAATCTGGTGGAATTACAACTACAGAATGTATAACCCTACAAAAACCAATACTGGTTATTGACCCTATCCCCGGACAAGAAGAAGCAAATGCTCAGTTTATTGAAAAAAATAAATTTGGCTACGTTGCCTCCAACCATGAAGAACTCTTCCTCTACCTCGAAAGACTTCTTCTGGGCGGGTCATCTTCTTTACGCACATCTTCGAAAAAGATATCTTCCGCAGAAAAAATATTGCGCATTCTATCACGTAATATTTCATAAAAAAAGAGATGGTTGAAACCATCTCTTTTTATTCTGTGTTCTCTTATCTTCCAGGGGTACCTGGAGCATAAAATCCATCGGCATTATCGGGTCTATCATAAACGCCTTGTTGATTAAAACAATCTCCACCAACACAAGGCTCTGTTTCTATCCTCTCAAACTGAATACCTTCCTGAAAAGCACGCGGATTCCCTGTTGCAATTCTTGTGATGGCAATCGTTATCATATACGAACAAAATATGATAACCAGCCCAATAACGCTTGTTCTTATTATAGATTTTGCTTTATCCACTTGGCTATCATTACCACCTGCTGTCATCCAAAGTGAACCGGCATAAATAAGATAAGCCAAAAATCCCATTCCTAAAATACTTATAATAATTCGGATAACGTTTGCAACCACAATACGTGGATCTCGCGCTTGCCCAAAACTTGCTCCCGTATTGCCAGCAAGTGCTTGTGTTTGTTTGTCTACATTACTATTGAAATTTGCATGAACAGGAGTTACAAATACAAATCCCGTAAAAAGGAGTGAAATGCATAAGGTAAGAAACAAACTTTTTTTCATACGAAGAAAATTATTTACACTCAGCCTTTGGCAGGGTACTTACATTACAGGTTGTTGGGCTATCATCTCCCTGTCCATCCCCGCGTCCACTACAATACTGCAAACACTGGTCTCTGTCCTGAACCACAAATGTCTCTGCCCTATCCGTCACGACACCTTTCCAGATGAGGTCACAACATAAAACACTCTGTGTTGGATCTACCCCTCCTGCAGTAGAACCAGGTGCCACAGACTCCTGTATCTTTTGCCCTACAAAAAGAGTAATGCTATATGATACCATGACAATGGTGAAACCAATGCTGGCATTACGGATATAACTTTTCCCCTTCTCTGTTTTTTGGTCGTCACCTGCTGCAGAAAAATAATGATACCCTCCAATAACTACCAATACCAAAAATACGGTACCGAGCATCTCCAAAGCAAGTTTGATCATTTCAGCAATGACCAAACGTGGATCTTTTGCTTCTCCAATTTCTGCCTTTTGAGCACCTGTCTGATATTGTTGCTTTATTTGATCTGCAAGACTATCCGATCTTGAATCTCTTTCAATGCTCACATTTAACCCAGCATACGCAGGTACACCAAAAAGAGATCCAAGAAGCAAGAAAAAAGAAAAATAGGCTATAAATTGTTTTTTTAAAAAACGCATAATGGGACCTCTTTATAGTTTACAATCCGTTACCAAATCCACCTGTTCCACACTACACTGCTCATCAACCTGCGCTCCCCAACCTGGACAATCTCCGCTTCTTCCTCCTCCCTCAATACACTCACCAGGATTATTCACAACATGTCTATCGAGTACTTCATTTCTGTTTTTATTAATTTTTGTACAACACCAAATTTCCCCACCGGCAGGAGTTCCGGAACTTCCGCCCACCTGGCTTCCTGTTGTTTTTTCGATAATCTTTGGAACCACAAAACTGGTAATACTGTAGGCACCAACCACAATAGCAAGCCCAATTACCGAAGAACGAATCATATCTTTGGATTTCTCTACGATAGAGTCATCTCCATGAGCCGTCATCCACTGAAAACCAGCATAGAAGATAAGGACCAAAAAAATGGCCCCAACCAGAGACAAAATAGCCTGAATGAAGGTTCCTATAATGGACGCCAATGTGGTTTCGTCGGCTCCCGGCTGGTACCCACCAGCTTCTGCTCCCTTATGAATTCGAGAAGTACCTATGTCTGCAAAGGCATGCGCATGCCCCACCAATAAAAAGCTCAACAGAAATGCAGAAAGAATAATTGTTTTACATTTTGAAAACATAGACTGAATAAATAATTTTTCTAATGAACATTTTTAAATCTTTTACGTTCCCAATCTACTAGTAACAAGGACCGTAATTGCGTAAGCACTCATCACAATAACTAACCCAATAATAGAAGCATACACAATTTTTCTTGCTTTTTCTACCTGACTATCTTCTCCACGTGCCGTCATCCAAAGATATCCTGCGTATACCATCAATACCAAAAAAACTAGTCCTACCAAAGTAAGTGCTGTACGAATGGCTGCACCAACAATGTCTTCTATCTGTGCATCCTGCTGAATCCCCGTCTTTGAACCCAAATTTCTAAAAAGTGTGCCCGAGTCTCCCAAGTTATAAGCAAAAGTCATGGATGGAGCACAAAGAAGAGCAAGAGAAAAGAGAGAAAGTATTATTTTTTTGAAAAGATTCATACGAAATAATTATGATATGTTTTAACCACCACTTGCAACGGTGGCATAGGCCTCAATAACTTGCCCAGCACATTGTTGTTTGTTTTCTACATTTGGATTAAGAATTGGTGCCAACACGGGTACTCTTCCTGCAGAATCATCAAAACATTCCTGAAAAATATATTCACAAAGTCTTTTATCACCATTGGTCTGGTACCAAAACCAATGAGATCCCTCTGCCCCTGCGACGTCATCTTGCGCCTGTCGTATACTACAGTTTGATTTTGTAGTGGTGTATTCTACGAAAACAAAGTTAAATCCAGGACCAGGATCAGTAATTGCATCAATACAGCATCCAATAGGTCCGTCTCCCGCCGCAGCACCAGGCGCAGAAGCATCTGTCCCAGCTGAACTTTTATCCGCTTTTATAAGGCGTGTCTGTACTAGATCCGTGACGGCATAGGCACTCAAAATTATCAAGAGCCCAATGAACGCAGCAACAATGGTTTCTTTTCCTTTGGTAATTCCATCTTCCTCCCCACGGGATATAAACCATCTCATCCCACCATAAAACATCAAAACAAAGAAAATGATTCCCACCAATCCAAGGGCGGCTTTTACCCCTCCCCCAAGATACTCAGGCAAACTGCTTAACTGTGAAAATTGATCGAATCCACTTTTTGTAACTGCAGTAGAAAGTGCTGTTCCATTATCTGTAAATTGTTTTTTTGCAAAAGTTTCCTCTAAATTTCCAAACTGAAAAATAAAAAATACTAATGTCACTAAGCCCAATTTTATTTTCCATGATTTCATAATTATCAATCCAACTTAAGGCTAAAGCTGACAAGTTCCAGCAACACAAGTAGTACCACCTAAACAAGTACTATTATCCACACAAGCGACACCAATATTGGGAACCGGTGCTGCCGCCGGACATAATTCAGGATTTGCAACACAATTTACACACTGGTTATTTCTGCATTCTTGCCCGGCTCCAAGTCTTGCCACACATTCATCTGTGTTGTTACATGCAAGCTGTGCGGGTACTCCTGCTGGTAGATTGTCTGGTGATTGAACCGGAGTTGGAGTATTAGTCGTCCCTCCACCACCGACAACATTATTAAATACAAAGTTGGTAAGAGCATAGGCACCCATCACAATAACAATACCAATAACGGCAGCAATAATAGTATCCAAGGCCTTTGTGGTCTGTTCACTTTTTCCATGTGCCGTCATCCACAAAAATCCTCCATAAATCATGAGAATAAAGAAAAGAATAGACACCAAAGAAAGTGCCGTACCAATAATATTTCCTAAAATAGTTGGGATATCTGTCCCCCCTGCAGCATTGGTAAGACCCGCTGCATCAGCAGTATTTTGAAGTCCATAGTCTGCAAAAACCGCACCACTTGGCACAATAAGAAGAGCAAAGATGAAAAGGGAAGTAAGAAAAATGAGTTTATGCTTCATAAAAATTGGTATGTGGTATTTTTACTTATATTTTTGGTATATCACTCTCTATAGTCAAAGCCCGTTGTTGACTTGTATAACTGAGTCAACACAAAGTTTGAGATTGCATATGCAGAGAGGATAATTGCCAAACCAATCACTGAAGAAATGAGTATCTTTTTGGCCTGGTCTATATCTTCATTATTTCCCCCCGCCGTCATCCACTTAAATCCAGCCCATAAAATTATAACAATAGCAACCGTTCCCAAAAGCCCCAAAAGAACATTTATTATTCGTGCAATGGTAAGACGGATATCATTTTTTCCCAGTCCTGTTGCCTGACCATAGTCAAGACCAATATAGGGACCATTATTCTGCGCAAGAGCTGGCACAGAAAAAAGAAGAGAGAGGGCAAAGAGAGACAGAATAACAGCTTTGATTTTTTTCATATAAATGTAGGTACTAAGAACTCTGAAAGAACCATCCCTGGTTATTTATTACTTCTTACTACCTGTAATACCTCTTCTGGGGGACCATATGATCCCCCAAAGAGTGTTGTATCCAATATTATCCGGCGAGATCTGCTTCAACGGCAGTTCCTGTTGCCTCAATACCGGCATCTCCGGCATCTCCGGAAGCGGTAGCTCTTGAGAGCTGTTGTAGAACGAATTTAGCAATTGCGTATGCTGACAAGATGATGGCCAAACCAATCACACCTGAAATCATAAGCTTTCTTGCTTCAGTTACTTTTTCGTCATTTCCTCCGGCTGTCATCCATTTGAAACCACCCGCGAGGATGATAACCAACGCAACGATACCAAGGAGACTCAAAGCTACGTTAATAATACTTGAAATGGTAACACGAACATCTCTATCTCCAAGACTGGTTGCAGAAGCATATCCGATACCGAAGGTATCTTGTGCTTCATCTGCCAAAGCTATTGAAGGGACGAACGCTACACCCATAACAAACGCGGCCGCAACTGTTAGTAGTGCTTTGCTTTTCGCTAATTTTTTTAGTACTTGCATGTTTCTCACCTCCTTTCACGGGAAGATACTTCCTTCTTGTTGAATAAGGCACTTTAGCATGAACTTTCATTTCAGTCAATTCTTCCTGTAAATTCCTTCAATAAGGGCTTAAACTTGAGGAATTTTTGTCTCTAGAAAACGGCTCTAAATATTGTGTTTAGTATAACATAACTTGTCAAAATAATAAATATCCCCACTGCCGCATATGCCATAGCACGTCCTCCCTTTTTTACCTTTTCTTCATTTCCTGCCGCAGTAAGAAAGAGGTACCCACCGTAGATAAATACCACCAAAGTAATGGACCCAAGTATACCCATGGCTTCTTTTATTATACGTCCAATCAGTCGGTTGAGGTTCACTTCCTTAAGTGGATTTGGAAGTTCTACTTCTGGAAGTTTATTTTCAATTTTGTCTGGTTGAACATTCGTAAGTGTTGGGGTTCCACCAGCAGCACCACTACTCTGGCCGGAGTATGAACACTGCACACTATATGTGTGGCCAACTTCACTGCCTGAGAGATTTACACTGTTACAACTGGTCGCATCTACCACAACATTCTGATCCGGAACAAAGCTCTCTGCGGCGGAAGCTGCCAGATTACAACCATTATTGGTCAAAAGAGAACTTACAAATTGTCGAAGATTCAACTGTTCACCTTCTGCAAAAGTATGTTGTGCAGAAGCAGTACATAAAAGTCCGTCTACATTTGCACTACATGCACACTGTCCTGGCTGAGCGGCTGGATTTGCTGCCGAACACGCAAAGTTAAGATTAATCCCATTTTGTTGGTATTGTCTGGGAGGATCATTTGGAGCAGGATTATCACAATTGTTTTCTCCGGTCGCTTCATCTCTTGTAAATTGTGTCTGATTATCTATATCAGGAAGCAAAACAATGTTCCCCTGGACATTTTGAGGGCACTCTGCGGCGGGGACAGCAAGAATCAAATCTTGCAAAGAAACACTTTCACCCCAACTATATGAAAAACTTTTATCTATATTACAACTGTCCGCTCCAATGGTAGCTCCAACTTGTAACTGACAGTTGCAGTCCGCGGCAAAAACAGTACCTGCTCCCCAAAAAATTGAGAGCAGGAGACTAAACAAGAAAGAAATAACAATGTTTTTATGCATATTATTTGATTGCCCTAAAATTAATATCCACTTGTAGAGCATCAAGAATAAAGTTCACCATGAGGTATGCACCAAAAGCAATTGCCATACCAATAAGTGCGGAGCCAAGAATTTGATAACCCTTCTTTACTTTTTCCGCATTACCAAATGAAGTTACTACCGTGAAACCACCATAAATGAAAACGGCAAAAGCAATACTTCCAATGATCCCAAATACCCATTCTCCCGCATTTATGGCAACCTCCAAAAGGTTATTAATATTTCTGCATGTTCCTTCCAAAGCACATGGGGGAAGGATACTACTTTGCTCAGTTTGGGGAGGAAGTCCTGTATCCGGATTCCCAGACCCAACATTATTTCCATCTCCATTGGACTGATTTTTATTATTTTCTGCTGTACTAAACCCCCCTACGGCGGGCTCACCAATTCGAATTCCCGTTCGCTCACTCCATACATTACATGAGTTATCATTTTCAATATAAGTACATTTTATATTTGCCTTCCCTGAAAAACCATCTACCGAACCAGAGATAGGGAGCTTACATAAGGCCACACAATCCGTATCACTCTCCATGGGCTGGTTTTGGATATTTGTATCAGAACAACCATATGTTGCTCCTGGGATAAGTGGACTATCTTCTCGTGCATATGAACACCCTTTTCCTACTGCAGGATCACATCTCTTGCATTGATCTTCTGTAAAACCTGGTTGACATATTTTTCCTCCTACAACTAACACTCGATAATACACACAAGCTGCTCCTTCTACGGGCGTTGGGCTCAAAAAGAGAGAGCTCAGTAAAAAAGTATAAAGAAATACTCCAAGAATTGGAACAGATCTTTTCCCATGAAACTGACTATACACTCGATGAATGAGGGATAAAAACATACTTAAAAGATATTAAAGGGTTTGCTGAACAATACGCGCAGCATAACTGGTAATTTTTCTGTCTCGAGTAATCCCAACCTCCCCTTCTTGAACAGGAGTACGATATGTATCAATAAGATTTCCAATAGCCTTATTTGCAGTTTCAATATCTTTTCCTTGGTACCAGCTTTTTGCAAACAAGACCTGTGATTCAAATGGTTCCATAACTGGATCCGTCTCAAAAAGTTTTATATGAGCACGCAGTGGTGAAGGAAGCTTGGTAGCGGTTACGTACTCACGTACTCCTTTCTCTTTGGCCATGAAACGAATAAAATCCCATGCAACATTTTTCTTTTTACTCTTATCCGTTACGGATTCTACCCAATAGCTGGCAACATTTGCTGGAACAGAAGGATTCAGCTGGGGAACGGGAAGAATCTCAATGTTAAGTCGTTTTGCACGAGAACCTATTTGAGCAAAGTCTCTTGCAAATCCAAAATAAAATACACTTTTTTCACGAAGAAATGCATCGAGTGAGTCATCCATGGTTGCATTCCAACTATAGACTTCCTTGAGCGGATTTGCAAAGTCCGTATAGAACCGTAAGGCTTGAAAAGTTGGATGTGTTTCATCGGCCTTTTCCATATTGTCTGCAAAATGCACCACTCCATTTTTTACGACATCTACCTTATTTTGCATAAGGAGCATAGCAAAAATATCTTGTGAATTTCGTACATTGGTAGAAGTTCCCATGGCAACCCCAGATTGAACGATATTACCGCTGGAATCATACCTCGTAGTTTTTTTCACGGCATCTAAAAATTCGTCCCAAGTCGTTGGGGGTGAAGGAACACCTGCCAAATCAAGAAGATCTTTGTTGTAGTAAAGTGCCAAAGTATCCAGTGAAAGTGGAAGACCATACACCTTACCACCAATAACGACATCATTGTAAACGGTTCCTACATAACTATTTTTTATTTCCTGAATGGTAGGCATTGACTGGGTAAGTTGTTCCACAACCGTTTCAGGAGAATATTGTCCTTTTACGTAAACATTGGCCACCTGTACAGAACTTGGCATTGCAGAAAGCCACTTCTGATATTGAGGCAAAAGATTTACGGGGATAGAAACAATGTCTGGGGCAACATCATCTGCCAAAGCATTCAAAAGTCTTTCATGCAACTCATCATAGCGGATCTGACGGACATTGACCGTAACATAAGAACGAAGAGCATTGTAGTCTGTAGCAAACTTTTTAAGTGTAGGATAGTCATCATATACCGTCCAATAGTTGAGGGTAACTGGACGAATAGCCTGTTGTTCTTGTGTTGAAAGCCCCTTACAACCAAAACCAAGTGTTGAAAAGAAGAAGAAAAGAAATAAAATTGAAATGATTTTTTTCATAGGATATATCGGTACTAAGTGAAAAAAATGGAAAAAAAATTTATACCTACCTTTCCATCTTTCTCTTGCAGTGTACCAAATTTTTCTATTATTTGAAAGCTTCGAAAATAAACTGCACAATAACATAACTGGAAAGTATAGTGACAATTCCAATACCCGTCCATGCAAGCGTTAAGAGTGCTTTGTGTTCCCTATTTTGATTTCCCCCTGCTGTCATATACAGTACCCCTCCGTAGATAAACATGATCAAGGCAATGGAACCCATAGTAAGCAAAGATCCATTAATTCCCCTCCCAATAAACTTATCCAAAGACTGCGCAGGCACTTTTGCAAGACTCCCCGGAAAGGTAAAACCACCGGTAAGGTTGGGTTGCGTTGTTTGATCTGATTCATCTTTTTTTTCTGAAGGATCGGGAATATTAGAAAGAAGAAGCTTTTCAAACTTGCATTCTCGAAAGGATACATTGTAGTAACCATCATAATTGTGACCATCAATATCTCCATTAAATCTTGCAAGGCGTGAGTAGGTTTCTTTTCCTATAAATGCCATTCCCCCTTCACAAAAACTTTTACCTAAAACAAGTGGCCTATTATCTAAGGTCTGCCTTACTACACCATTTTCATCTCGAAACTTAATAGGGAAACAATTTTTCTTTTGAACCAAAAATTGTGCGTAACCCTGATTGAGTGTCCCACCAAGATTTATTTCTTTTTGATCCGTTTCTAAAGGACCCAACTGGTACTGTATCCATCCAAAATTTGCAGTATCCTTTACAGGAATGTTCCCAGGTAATCCAAAGGTATCCGTACAAGCACCGATAGTGGGGTCTCCATTTGGATCTTCACTTCCCGTGATCTCAAGCTGGCATGTGCAATAGTACGCTTCTTCTTTTGCAGCATGGACAGCACCTATGTTACACAAAAAAAGCATACCCACTAAAAGTGGAGCCATGAAAAAAAATATTTTTGAAAAATGCTGCTTCATTTTATTTAAAAGCCTCAAATACAAACTGTACGAGTAAGTAACTTGAAAGAATAACAACTATACCTATCCCCGTCCATGCTAAAGTAAGGAGTGCCTTGTGCTCTGTATTTTGATTTCCACCTGCTGTCATATAAAGAATTCCTCCATAGATAAACATGATAAGTGCCACCGATCCCATCACACTGAGCGCCAGAGAAATCATTTTTCCTATAAACTTGTCGGGTTTAATATCACCCACTTTATTGAGTCCCCCCACAAATGGTACTTCCAATACACTTGCTTGTTCGGGTTTTTCCTCCTCCACCTTCTCTTGTGGATTTATAGTACTATATTTACAGGAAAAAAATTTAACAACATAATAACCACTGTTTATCGGTGTCAAAAAAGTCTGATCCTTTGTAAGTGCTTCACATGATTCTTTGGAATATGCCGCTGGTTTTTGAGATGCCGCCTGTTGACGCAAGGCGTCATCCTTCATTGGGTTACAACCCGCACCGGCCAAAGGACCTGCCAAGGATTTCATTTGTACTCCAAGATCTACCAGAAAACCATCATCTTTCCCCAAATCCAGACTAATAGTTGACTGATTAAATACCGCACTTTTGTAACATGCATTCTCTCCCACAATCTGAAAAGAACAGGTGCATAAGTTTCTCTGCCCCACATAGAGATTCCCCTGTGAGTCGGCACTCACGGTCTTAGATAAAAATTTTTGGCACTGCCGTGGTATTTCGCTTGGAAGTGTCACATTCGTGACATTTTTTTGACACCAACTTGCAAGTTCATCCTGAAAACCATTAAAGTAAATATATGTTGGATTGTCTTCCGTATCTAATTTTACGCGCCACTCACAATTTTCAGCACCCAACCTTCCTGCTATTCGCTCTTTAAGCGGAAAGATCATCCGTTGAAGGTTATCTGGAAAAAGTGGATCTCCCTCCCAAAAGCCAGCAGATGGTCCAGTTTCACAACGATGATCAAGCCATGCTCCAACTTGTTCCCAAGGTCCGTGATCTTTTAAAAGATCCGAACTATAAAACTCCCAATACGTAAGCGACTCCTTTCCTTTTTCTACTTCAAGACATACTCTATTTGCATATTTTCCTGCCAACTCCCACACCGTATAAACATGATTTTCATCTGTTGGAGCACCACAATTAATGGAATTGACTAAATTATCTGCATAGGAAATTTGGGGTACAAAAAAAGAGACAAGGAGAAGTATAAACGAAGCTATTTTCATTTGTTTTAACATAATCGATTACAGCAAATTTGCTGGAGTTCTTTTTTCATATTTTCGTCCTTCATGGCAAAATGAAGTGCAGCCTTAAGAAGAGCCAATTTATTTCCTGTGTCAAAATAGGTTCCTTCATACTCATAGGCAAAGAAGGGTTTTTCTTGAGCTAAAGCGTTGGCAGCATCAGCAAGCCAAATTTCTCCATCACGCCCTTTTTTCTGATTTTGCAAAAAAGGCCAGATATCCGGAGTGAATACATAACGCATTCCAGCAATATAGATCCCATGTGGAGAAACATTTTCAAGAGGAGGCTTTTCAATAAATTCACTAATTTTGTAGGTACGTTCTGAAATCTTTTCTCCGTAGACATTTCCGTATTTTATCATGGATTCCTTATTCTCTGTTTTTCCAACACCTATGACAGAAGCACCCTCTTTATAAAAAACATCCAAGAGCTGTTTCATGGCCGGAACTTTTGCATCGATAATAGAATCCCCTTCCGAAAATACAAATGGCTCATCTCCTACAAATTCTCTTCCACAAAGCATTCCATGACCATTTCCAAGCGGCTCAGATTGACGTGTATAAAAAAATCGTACTTTTTTACACAGTTCAATGAGTGGTTCCAAACGCTCTAACTTTCCCTTTTCTTTGAGGAATGATTCAAAATCTCTATCCCGATCAAAATGGTCTTCAATAGGTCTCTTTTGAGAAGAAGTTACAAAAATTATTTCTTCTATACCACTTTCCACCAACTCTTCCACGATATATTGCAATACAGGCTTGTCGAGCACTGGCAACATTTCTTTTGGCATGGCTTTTGTGACAGGCAAAAAACGCGTTCCAAGTCCTGCAACGCTTACGATAGCTTTTCGCACCTTTTGCATATGAGCTTATTTTAGATAAAAAATAAATAAATTTCTGTCTCCACTATACCAAATGAGACTATTTTTTTCAAGAAAAAATTTCAAAAATTTCTATGTGCTCTCCAGCCCAATGATTGGAGGCTATTCAATTTCTTCCCAGCTTAGTAACTCATATGAACCACTCACAGGAAAACCTGGTGGAGGATAAAATTTAAGATTTCCATCATAGCTATGAAGCGTATTGATATATCCTGAAATAACATTCCCCCAACCGTTCACATATTTCCATCCTCCCCCCTCATACGCTATCTGTGCACCAAACATACTTAACTGATTCTTGGTATCATCATAATAGTAGGGTCTGTAATTTTTTCCATACTGAGAAAGTAGTGCAGCATTGACTTCCATATTATCTGGGGTCTCGTAGGGAACAACAATATCTCCCTGTGCCAACAGTCCCACAACATCATCACTTGATTTTTCAGTGTAGAGAATATTGCCATTAATGATAATATTTTGATAGGGTTCCTGAACTGGAAATCTCCCAGAAGCAATGGTTACACGCCCATCTATAGTTCCCTCTACCCACACATCATCTTCGACAAAGAGAGCACCATTTGTTGGTATATCATACGTTTGTATGAATGTTTCATCCCCAATATCAAAACAATATTGATCACCATCCCAATACCAACCATCCCATTTATTATAACGCCATTTTCCCTCGCCGGGATAACAATCTCTGCTATTTACCTCATAGAGGTCAAACGTTGTCCCATTAAATACCATATGCCATCCTTCTTCATTGGAAGAATTGAGATGAATACCTCCACTATCTGCGAGGTCTCGGATATTTGCCATATCAGCTGAGACAGAATCAAAATCTATAGCAGGTACAGGATACTCCCAAAATGATTTCGGTCCTCCACCTCCCCAAATACCATTGTGCGTCTGATTTTCATACTTATATGTATCCTTCGCACTTCTCACCCAGGAATCTGTTTCCCCATCAAAACGTATTCCACCGTTTGAATGGATAACACCATGAACTTCTGTGGTAAAACTAAACCACATATTTGCATTGGAAAGGAAAATATAATCGGTGAGTGCAGGGAACCCAAAACGTACTTGTATGGTTCTTGCCCTTACAGGATCCCAATTTGTCCATCCCGTTGAACGTACCGTAACCACTGTTCCTCCTTCCACTGGAGGATCAATGTCAAGAGAGAATTTTCCAATACTATTTCCATCTTTATCGGTATAGTCGTGTAAATACGGGGAAGAAGAAGTAGCACCATTCCCATCATAGTAATCATTTGGGTTATGTGCCAAATGCCACTTATAATAATTAATTCCCGCTTCAGCAATCTGAAAAGAAAGGTCTCGTGAATATTTCTTATTCGATGCCTTATGTTCAAAAAGTGCATAACTGGCAATTCCACTGATAATTATGACGCTTGCAATAGTACCAAAGACTAACAAAAAAATAACAATGTTCCCTCGAGTATTTTTTGTATTGTTTTTTTTGCAAAAATTTTTTCCTTTCCACATAGCTAATTTGTTTTTAAATTACGAATTTGGACAAATGTCTCTGCATGAAAAGGTTCTGGACTTTTATCCGGATCTTTTTCTATTTCCAATGAGACCCTTACACTTCGAATAGCCGTCATATCTATTGGATCCACAAGCCCCGAGCCAACTCCTTCATACGTTTCGTCAAAATATTCAAAAAGATTTACTCCCTCTGTTATATTTACTACGCTATGGGCTAGTTCTCTGACTTCTTCATTTGCAGCATTATAAACAAGTGGATTCCCTGCGGGCTTGGTAACTCCTTTTTTTAATATATCCCCATCCAACCAAAAACGTACTTCTTCTCGAAGAGAGTCCGAATCTACATTGGCATAAAACGCAAATTCATATGCTGTAGACGTAACTATTGCATATGAACCAATGCTTGAAGACTCTGCCCGTCGCACATCATCTACCACTTCTTGCAGTACATGTCTGGCATCATTTTGTGATTCCAGTTGATTCCAAACAATATCATTTGTTCTCAAACTTACCACCAAAATTGAGGCAAACCCAACCCCCAACAAAAGAAAAATACCAATTGCCACGACAAGTTCCAAGAGGGTAAAACCTTTTTGAGAAAATTGTTTCCGCATAGGGGAACTAGTTTGGAAGTAAATTAATAGAAAAATATAGATCACCATCTACAACGATCTCCTGAGAAGTCGTGACATAATCTGGTTGTGTGACTTCCACCGTATAGGTATCTGCCAAGATATCTCCAAAGTATGCCTGACCTGGTGGTGTACAACTTGTTGTATAGGAAATGGATAAATCAGAAACTACCGGAGTACTGGTCACGACATCGGTATGCAAAAACATTCTGTAACGAAGATACCGATCACCATTATGTACGGGACTCATTGCAATTGTATTAGAATCATAATAGGTACTTGCTGTTCCATCTGGCCCTACAAAGTCCCAACTTGCCGCAGTAGTGGTACTATTTGAAGCAATTTGGAATCGTACGTCACTTGAAGTATGTGGCTGAGATTGTGCAAAGGGTTCCCAATTTATGTTTACTAAATTTGATTCAATCCCTAAATCAAATGTTGAAGATTCCAAGTATCCATCAGATACGTAATCCAGACCAACTTTTGCAAGTTTTGCGTCTCCTGCGGGACTACTTAATTCTAAATTCCCATCACTTGCAAAAAATTGTGTCGCATTTACCATATCCTCCTGTCCGGAACCTCCTGACCAATCTGTCTGACGAATATGCCCTACTCCTGTAGTCTTTGTTTCATCGTACCCTGCAGAAAAGACGTGAACAGATGCACCAGAAATAGGTTGTTGTGTCGCACTATCTTGTACAAATACTACCAAAGAATTTGCCGTATTGGGACCAACAACCACTTGTACCGGCTGTGTGATATTTGGAGGTAAAGAAACTGGTATCGCTGGAATAGAACCCAAAATATCTACGCCCGTTGTCTGAACCCCATAAGAATCCCAAATTAAATTTGAAAAATTATGGGCACCAACTCCATCGGTTACAATATTTTGATTCACCTTGTATACATTGGGATCTGTCCCAAAAAGTTTTGTGCCAACGAGATTGACCATAGCCCCCGGGTATGCACTACAGGTACTATCAATCGTTTTCAAATTTATTTGTGAAACTCTATCTATAGAAAAACTAATTTCCGTTAACTCTTGTGCCACCACAGATGCTGGAGGCTTCACAGGATTTGGGTTTGTTTCATCTGGTTGAACAGTACCGTCGCTTGTATATCCATTTTTCGATACCGAGATATTATAAATTGCTATCCCCGGTGGTAATCCTACCAAACGCAGGTACCCATCATTATCTGTTGTATCTGCAATATCTACCGTAGATGTTGCAAAAACAGCATTCAACGTAACATCTGCACCGAGAACTGGACTGGCTTGTGCATCAAAAACCTGTATAAAGAGTGCCCCAGTATTTGAATCTCCTTCTAGATACTTTGGTGAAACCGTGGTTGTCATAGACAATGGTACTTGTTGACTGCAATCTGCACAGTTTATTTGTACTTCAACAAGTTTATAATCGGTAGGCTCAGTGTCATTTGGGTTTCCACCAATTGTTCCATCAAATGGATCATCAATATTACGAATGGTTCGCGTTACTTGAAAGCTTATTCCATTCCTTACAAGAATTATATCCCGATCCAGGTTTCCCTGAGGAACTCCATTTATAATACCTACACTTTCAAACGGCATATTTCGTATTACCTCTATTTGCTCGTTGAGAATAGCCGTTTCTAAAATACGAACACGAGATTGATAAACTACTTTAAATATAAATTCAATTCCCCCAAAGATTCCTACAGCAAAAAGAAGATAAAGACTGATCCCAATCAAAACTTCAATGAGAGAAAATCCTCTCTGGTTTTTTTTACTTTTTAAAAAAAGCATAACCATCGACAACACAAAACAAATATTTCAAAAGAATTTGCTTCATTATACCATGATTACACACACCAAACCATGTTTAAAAATTTTTTTAATCCTTTACACTCTCCAAAAGGGAATCAACCATACCTTCAGCTTTTGCATGAAGCTCTTCAAAAGAAAGATATGGCATTTTTTGTTGAAGGTCTTTTACGTTCTCACGTATTAACTCATCACGCATTTTTATGAGCTCATCGTAATGATAGGCTATCTTTTTTTGAAGTTCCTCCAAGGCTTTTTTGTCTTGCTTTATAGATGCTGGATCTTCTTCCTCTTCCTGAATAGCCAACTGAAGCTGTGCACGCAGTTGCTGAATTGTTTTTTTTACATTTGCAATATTGACGGCAATATTTTGCATTTGTTTTTTACTTGTCTTTACTTCTCTCACCAAAAGATCTGCGCGTTCCATGGATGCAGCCGCAAGAAGTTCCGGATCTTTCTCTGCTTCTTTTGACTCCTTTTTTTCTGCTTGTCGCTCTACCCTATTTTCAAAACCTTTTTCAAATTCAATAGACATATACATTTTTTTAAATTTTGTTTTTCTCTTGAGAGAATTATACCCCTTTTTCTTTCTAAATCAAAAACCTCGATATATCTCGAGGTTTTTGATTTTTTTTGAATTGAATTTTATTTTGGCACGAAAGCAATAAGTCCTGCAATTCTTGCCTGTTTAATAGCACGGGCTACTTTTCTCTGATGCATTGCACATAATCCACTTCTTCTACGTGGTGCAATCTTGAGGTAAGAAGATACAAAGCGACGAAGCACCTGTACATCCTTATAATCTACAGAAGAGATGTTATTTGAACAGAAATAACATGGCTTTTCTGTTTTGTTCTTTTTCATCATAAATCGTAAAAATTAGGAAATTCTAAAATGGTATATCTTCAACTTTGATCTCTTCTTCAACTACACTATTCCCAAAATCATCGTTACTTTGCATATTTTGTGAAGATGTATTCTGTGAAGAAAAGTTTCCAGAATTTGGAGTACCACTCCCTTTGGGACCATCAAGCATAATCATATTTTCTGCCACAATCTCTGTACGATACCGCTTTACTCCATCTTGTCCAACCCAGTCACGTGTTTGAAGACGACCTTCTATATAGGCACGTCGTCCTTTACTGAGGTATTGACCAGCAATTTCTGCCAACTTTCCCCAAAGTACACAGTTGTGAAACTCTGACTTTTCTTGTTTTTGTCCGCTGTTGTCTGTCCAGGCACGGTTGGTTGCCAATGAAATTGTACACACGGTTTGACCACTTGGTGTTGTCTTCACCTCGGGATCATGTGTAAGTCTACCAATTATCGTAGCTCTATTGAGATCCATATGCTTTTGATATTAGAGATTTAATTATACGTCAGCTGAGATATCGTCAACAAGAATCTCGTCCAATTTTTTATCAATCTCTTCCATATCGAGTGCTGGTTTTTCTTCTTCTACAACCTCTTCTTCAACAGGTTTTTCTTCTTTTTTCACTGAAGTTGTAGGTCTTTCAATTTTGCGTGGCTGTCTTGGTTCTTTTTCTGTTGAAATATGGGAAATAGTCCCCTTTGCCAACATGTCTTGATTTGTCTTGTCTGCCTTTGCAGGATCAAACTTTCGGATAAGAACACGAAGAAGTTCTGGAATAAGTCCAAGTTTTACCTGAAGAGCCTGAAGATTCTTTCCATCTTCACACTCAAAACGAGTTACATGAAAATATCCGTATCGAATATGTTTTATTGGGTATGCGAGTCGATTTTTACCGATCTCATCATGTTCAAGGTTTGCGCCCCCGCATTCCTGAACAATTTGCTTCAATTTTTCCAAAACAGGCTTCTGCTCTTCTTCAGAGAGAGTCCCGGGTAAAATACACAAAAGTTCGTATTGTTTCATAATACTGCATTTTTAGTTGTTTTTTCTTGTCCACATCGACCCGCGGACGCTTGCGCTGATTGGCCTTTAATATACCAATATTCCCGAATTATGTCAAGGCAATATCCCTACAAAACACCCCAGAATAGGGAAAATTTTGTGAAAAAGGAGCTTTCCTACAATTTTTGTCCCAATTATGCGGGGAAAAGCCTCATTTTAACTTTTTCCCAAAGTCGTAATCGGTCTACTCTGCACTACAAAAAATTTCCCATTTTCGCACACCCACTCTACATCTACCGGGAAGCCATAATGTTTCTCTACTTCCATTATAATCTTTGTAAGCTCGACAATGGCATCATCTGAAAGTTTTTGTTCTTTTTGGACTGATGCATCAACCTCTTTCCACATATTTGCCCCTTCCCCCTGAGTATTTTGCACCATCATCTTTTCTTGTTTAGAAATATTCTTTTGGAGGATGCCTTGCGTTCCTTTCCCCACTATATATGTATCAGGAGTAAGAGATCCGGATACAAGTGCTTCTCCCAACCCATATCCTGCCTCTATTACGAGTTGACCCGGATCCTCTGTCACGGGATGCACAGAAAATGCAACACCAGATACTTCACTTTGAATCATTTTTTGAATTATTACAGCAATAGAAATATCTTCATTTTGTAAATTGTTCTCCATTCTATAAAAAAGAGCACGCGGTGTATACAGCGATGCCCAACATTTTTGAATATTTTTTATAAGTCTTTCTTGTGTGGTATTTAAAAAACTGTCTAATTGTCCCGCCCAGGCAGCATTCAATCCATCTTCTCGTGTAGCACTCGAACGCACCGCCACAGACGCTACCCCAAGGTTTGCAAATCCTTGTTCAATTTCATCTATCATATCTATTGGCATATCTACAGAAAGAATAAGCCCTCGGATAACCTCCGATACATATTCAAGTGTATGTATTTTCTGTCTATCCACTTTTTGTACCAATGCATGAATTTCCTCCTGTATCTGCATTTTTTGAAGAAAGGAATCAAATGCTGCAGTAGTAAGCATAAAACCACGTGGTACAGATATACCCGCCTGAATAAGTTCTCCAAGTGATGCACCTTTTCCACCCGCAATCCGGCCATCCCCTTTGGTTATATTTTTTAGTGATCGTATATATTGCACACACTCTTTCCTCTATATTTCAAAAAACTATACCTATAGTGTTAGTGTCCCCACTATAACATTTTTTCTAGTATCTTAAAAAATAAACCCTTGACAAAGGAAATTTTCCTCAGTAGTATCGAAAATACCCACAGCGCCTCAAGGATGAAAGATTAAGGAGCGTGAACGTGGTACTTGTGCAGGAGTTTCACAACCCCACGCACCACGCACGCCGAGAGATCTGGGTACGTGGTGGCGTCTTACACGCAAGAGTGTGTGCTACCACATATCTCTCCATGGTAGGAACCCTGGAAGTTCCCCATGCACATGCGTGGAGTGAGGAGACCTACATCGTCCAGAACGGACAAATCGTTGTAGGTGTACTCACGGGTGGCGCGGTGCATTGGGTTACCCTCAAAAGCTCAAGCCGCCCCCTCGTCATTCCCCCCGGAGTTTTTCACTCCGCCTACCACATGCTCCCTTCGATGATATTAGTCGAGAAGGCTGGAATCCCTCCAACACCTCCTAGAACTCGGGAAGAAATTCTCGAATGCTACCTGTCAGACAAGGTCTGTGGAAGACATCACGCCAAACATTTCAACTACACGAACTGCCCCTAACCCCATCACCTTGAGGCCATCCAAAAAAATAAAAACATCCGATCTATTTTCGGATGTTTTTTTTTGAAAATTATTGATGATTCTTAATCCACCATTTTTTGAGAAAAGGAAGCGTGAGTGTAGAAAGAAAAAAACCAACCGTTGGAATAATAGCATTTATGTGTGGTTTATTTATATGGAGAGAAAACATTACCACTACCGCAACTCCATACGTTATCCCAATTATTGAGCCCTTACGAAACGTACTCACCTCCCAAGCCTTATCTGCCTCCACACGTTTATTGCGTTCTTGAAGTTCTATAATATTTTTTTCTAATTCTGATATTTTTTGTTCTATCATACTTCTAAACTTACAATAATTGAACTGAGTTCTTCTGGTGTTTTAAACCCTAAAATATCCTGAATAAAATCAATTGGATGTTCATATACTTGAGTTATCTGTTCTAAAAATTTTAATAATTTTTCTCTCCGTCCAGCAAGTCTTTTCTCAAATTCTGCATCACTTGCCTCAAAGTCAGCGGGACCAGTAGTAAGGAGTGGGCTGTACTCCTCAAGATCTCGTATGACGCTCCCCGTATCCACCTCCATACCAGATCCCAATGAAAAGGTATTTCTCCCTGAAAGAATGGAATCTCGAAGTTCACGAATTCTGCTTGGAAAAAGGTCAGTGGTTATTCCCGCACCTCGAAAGAGAAACTTCCATTGATCTGGAAGTTCTAATTCCAGATCTGAAAATGTTTCCATCATTGATGTTAACACTATTTTTAAAAAATAGTCCTCAGAGATATCAAGTTCACCCGGCTCCTGGATATGTCCTAAGATGACATCCGAACGTAGAGTAAAAAGACTTGCCATCGATAGCACGGCCTTCTTTTGTGTATCATTAAGCCCGTCTTCTAAATTTTTAAAATGAGCTTGAGCCGATTCTTCTCCAATCTTTCCCGTATGAACCACCACAATATCTGTATCCAAATTAACTCTGTCGTCCATTTCTAAATTTAGCTCCACTGCAATTGCCATTTGTTGTAAAAAATTATCCAATATTTCAGGATTCTCATGTAATAGAATTCGGAAAGAATCTGAAATGTGTTCTAAAACAGCTTTCACACTTTCACTTTCTATTTCATATTCCTTACTTATCTTTTGTTCCGCACACGTAACAAGTCCCTCCAATAGGGATCTTCTGTATGCATCCAATTTTTCAAAAACTATCCCATATTCATGTCGGAGTGCTTCTTTTTGTTTTTCGGTTTCTATCATAATTCTACATTCAAAAAAATATATGTTATAATACCCATAGTTAAACATAAAAAAAAGCACTCGTAAAGAAGATGCCATTTCTATGTACCACGAAAAACTTATTTTGGATATACTAAAATCCACGTACGGATTTTCCAAAGATACAATTGAAAAACATACCAGTGATGCAAAAAAAACCAAACGTGAATTGGAAGCGTTTTTGGTGGATGAAGGGATCGTGGACGAAGTGGAACTCTATAGTGAACTTGCCAAAAAAATTGGGGTAGAATTTATTGCACTCAAAGGACGTGAGATAAAGAAAGATATCTTAAATCTTATCCCTGCTCCCCTTGCACAAACACACCAAATCATCGCTTTTGAAAAAAATAATACCGAGATCATGCTTGCAATGCTTGATCCAGATGACATTCAGACTATTGAATTTATTCGACGCAAATTAGATCTCATTCCAAAGGTATACCTTACAACTCCAAGTGATATCAAAGATGCCCTGCGCAGATATCATGCTGATCTTGAACAAGAAGGACTCAACATTACCCAACTTTCCGATGGTGAAGGTCAAGATGACGGAGATCTTAAAAAAGCTGCCGAAGAGCTCCCTATTATTAATATTGTAAATAGTGTTCTTGAACATGCCGTATATGAAGGAGCATCCGATATTCATATTGAACCCACAGAAAAAGAAGTTTTTGTCCGTTACCGCGTGGATGGTATGTTACGTCAGGTTATGTCACTGCCCAAAACAGTAAAGAATGGGATTATTGCCAGAATAAAAATCTTGGCAAATCTCAAGATAGATGAACACATGGTCCCACAAGACGGTCGTTTCAAAATTCAAATTCAAGAAGATAAATTTTCTTTTCGTGTTTCTATCATGCCCGTCTATGATGGAGAAAAGATAGTACTCCGTCTTCTTCACGAAGGACAGAAACCACTTGACTTAGAAGGCCTTGGTTTCCTTCCAGGACCCGAAAAACTTGTCCGTGCAGCTATCAAAAAACCGCATGGAATTATTCTCGTAACTGGTCCGACTGGAAGTGGTAAGACGACAACACTCTATTCTCTCCTTGGAATTCTCAACAGATCAGAGGTAAACATCTCAACTATTGAAGATCCAATTGAATATCATGTCTCTGGTATCAATCAAAGTCAGACCAATGAACGTGTTGGGTATACCTTTGCCAAAGGACTTCGTGCTTTTTTGCGCCAGGATCCAGACATTATTATGGTGGGAGAAATTCGTGACCAAGAAACGGCGGAAATTGCCATCCATGCTGCAATGACAGGACATCTTGTACTGTCTACTTTGCATACCAATGATGCTCCAACAACCCTTCCCCGTCTTTTAGATATGGGGATTCCTCCATTTTTGTTGGCTTTTACCGCCAATATTATTGTCGCACAACGTCTTGTCAGAAAAATTTGTGAAAACTGTAAAAAAGAATACAATCTAGAAAAAGATGAAGTAAAAGAGCTTTCCAAAATTGTAGATATGGTTACAGTAAATAAGCTGCTCAAAGAGTATTCCGTACCGCTTAAAACTCAAGAAAAAAATCTTGAATCTATGGTTTTTTACCGTGGAGAAGGCTGCAGAAAATGTGGTAAATCTGGATATAAAGGACGTGTGGGTATTTATGAGGTTATGGAGATTGATCCAGGGCTGGCAAAAAAAATAAATGCACGAGCAAGCGTAGATGAAATAAAAGAATATGCCGCAACATCCGGTATGATAAGTATTGCACAAGACGGAATTGTAAAAGCAAAACAAGGCATCACGACAATAGAAGAAGTCTTACGTGTTACCCGAGACTAGAGATGCCACCAAACATTATTTATATTTATGAAAAAGAAAGAAAAAAAAGAACTTTCACCACAAATGCAAAAAGTAAATAACTGGCTCACCACGCATTTTGGAAGAATTTCTTATGTTGAAAAAATATTTTTTGTTGACCACATGCGAACCATGATCCATGCTGGTCTTTCTCTTGTTGAGGCGATTGATATTCTTGAAAAGGAAACAGAAAACAAAAAATTTAAAATGATTATTGCCAGTATAAAAAGTGAAGTAGAACAAGGACAGACTTTTTCAGATGTATTGGCGCGATATCCTAAAGCATTTCCCATTATATACGTCAAAATGGTGGCCGCCGGAGAAATTGCAGGAAAACTTGAAGAGTCACTGGAACAAATTGTTGTTCAAATGCAAAAAAATCATGATCTTATTTCAAGTATTCGTGGGGCCATGATATATCCGGCAGTTATCATTACCGCAATGATCGGTGTTGCCACACTTATGGTAACCGTTATTCTCCCAAAACTGTTAGTTATATTTAAAGATTTTGATACTGAACTCCCACTTGCAACAAAAGTTCTCATTGTTATTACCGACTTTGCAAGTAATCCATTTAATCTTACGGTCATTGTTATATCCTTAATTTGTTTTACCACACTGTATATTTATCTGCTACGAAAAGTATATGGCTTTAAACGCTTTATCCATAATGTAAATCTTCACCTCCCTATTTTTGGAAAAGTTATTAAACAAATTAATCTCGCAAGATTTTCTTTAACCCTTTCTTCACTTCTCAAAAGTACAGTGCCTATCATGACCGCAGTAGATATCACCGCAGATACCTGTTCAAATGTACTCTACAAAGACAGCCTTCACAGAGCAAGCGAAACCATCCAACAAGGTACTCCCCTTTCTGAGATCCTCAGTGAATATAATAAGCTCTTTCCACCAATGGTGACAGAAATGATTATGGTGGGTGAACGTACTGGAGAAATTGGTCACATGCTCAATGAACTGTCTGATTTTTTTGCAAAAGCGGTAGACAAAACAATGAAAAATTTTACAACCATTATTGAACCGGTTATTATTCTTGTTCTGGGAGTTGCCGTTGCGGGAATGGCCGTTGCTGTTATAATGCCTATGTACTCTTTGGTACAAAATTTTTAAAATAAATCTGTGTTTTATAATCCTTTTTACAATGCATTTGGACTTGATATATCAGACCTCTCTATAAAAGTAGTCCAACTTAAAGCGCAAGGCCGCTATCATAAAATGTTGAGCTATGAACTTATGGCTGCGCGATCAATTGCTCTCCCCTACGGAATTATAGTAAATGGAGAGCTTGAACAGCCGGAAATTGTTCGTAAGTATCTCAAATATTTAATTACCGGAAATTCCAAAAAGGATCAAAAGCCTATACGTAGTCCTTGGGTGTTAGCGTCTCTACCTGAGACACACAACTTTATAAAACAAATCATTATCAATAAAGATCCCGATGATATTATTGAAGAGGATATTTTGCTGACCGTAAAAAAGCATCTTCCATTTGAAGAAAATAACTATTATCTTGATTGGCAGATTCTTCCATCTCAGGAAACTGATCAAACGATTGTATTGGTTGGGGCATGCCCAAAAACTATTGCGGATATGTATACCTATCTATTGGAAAGTGTTGGCCTTGGGGTGGTAGGATTGGAAATTGAATCCCTCGCTATTGCCCGAGCTATGATAACAGCTTCCAAGGAATATATTGATGAGGCAAGAGCGCTTTTGGATATTGGGGCAACTCGAACCAATCTTATTATTTTTGATAATAATAGTGTACAATTTAGTAAAACACTTTCCTTTTCTGGAGAAATCATGAATACCGCACTTTCACAACGCTTGCATATTACCTACGATGAAGCAGAAAAATTAAAAGTGAAATATGGTTGTGAATTTGAGCAAAAAAATAAAGAAATCTGGCATATTATGGCAAAACTAGTAGATGGCCTAACCAAAGAAATTGAACAAGCACTCAATTTTTATTATTCACACTTTGAAAATGCCAATAAAGTTACTCATATTACTATGTGTGGAGGGGGGGCATACACAAAAAGACTTGATGAAGTCCTCTCACAAAAGTTAAATATTGAAGCAAGCCCCGGAAAAGTTTGGAAAAACCTCCATGTACGCAAGGCAGATAAGCTCCCAAGTGGAGAGTCGCTTGGGTACGCTGCCGCAATAGGTCTTGCACTCCGGGCAGCCAATAACCCTATTTCAAAAAATATTTCTGTGTAAACTATCCAATTTTTATCTATGCTTCCAACACGGTTGAGCCTTCTCTCCCCTACAAAACAAAAAGCCTTGGAACGAATGCTCTTGTACCAATACATCAAGTCTCTTTTGGAAATGCTACTATTTTTTTTAGCACTTGTTGGAATTTTTTTACTTGGAGGTCAGTGGGTCCTCCAACAACATTTTAATGACCTTGCTGCATCCGGAGATCATATTACTCTCAAATATGGCGCTACGAATAAAGAAATTCGAAAGATCAATAAAATTTTGGCGGAAACATCAACCATCCAAAAAGAATTTGTTCTCTTTACTCCAAAGGCAATAGAGTTTTTCAATGCCATACCAACAGGAATTACTCTTTCTGCTACAAATATGGATTACAGAAATAATCAAATTATCCTCTCTGGAACAGCCGATACTCGTGATGCCTTTTTATTCCTGCAGCAGAATATGCTTTCACTCCCCTATGTAGAATCCGCAGATATTCCCCCTGCGCAACTTACACAAAAAGAAGACATTATCTTTTCTCTTAAAATTTTGCTCAAAGAGAATCTATGAAACAACCTTCACTCAAAAAACAGATAATCATTTTCTTACTTCAAAATCTTCTAGTAGTTCTCCTTATTGGCGGGTTTATTATTTATCCCGCTGCAAAAAATATTTTTGAACTGAAAAAAAATATCGAACAAACTCATGATGAACTCGAGCAGGAATATACCAAAACGAAACATCTCAAAAAATCTCTTCAAGAACTTGATTCCGTAAAAGAAGTCACTGCACAATTTACAAGTAGTACTATCCCTGTTGGGTCAGAGCTCCCTATGATTACTCTTTTTGAACAACTGGCACAACGATATGATATTGACCAAAATCTTTCTTTGGGAACTCAGGATACAGTTCGGTATGCAATGGCAAAAAGTAATATATCAGATAAATATTATGTTTTTTCATTTTTGAATCACGGAACATACAAACACCACCTCCAATTTTTACGTGAATTGGAAAGTATGCCATTTTATGTCATTATTGATAAACTTCAGTGGAGTACTCATGGATCAGGTCCAACCAATGATGTAACTCTACGATTTGATGCACTTGTCTATGCTCATGCAACACAATAAAATATCCCGACTCCAAAAGAAACAATCCAAATACTTTCTTCGTTTTAAGTATGCAAATTATTTCTTCACCCTTCTCTTCCTATGTGGTGGAGTCTACGTTTTTTATCTTTTTTACAATATTATCTTTTCTGTTCTCTCCGGTGCAGAGCAGGTTTCCCAACTTCGTGCTACACTCTCTATTGAGGCCATAAACTTTACCAAGTATGATGAAGTAAATGCTGCCTGGGATACGCGACTGAATACCGACCTTCCGGAGAGTGCCTATGATCCTTTTTCTGCATCCAATATCTTCTTACAAACAGAACCCCTACACGAAGTTCTCCCAACCACAACCTTCCAAAATGTTTTTTCTACATCTACACTGGAGACCAATATCCCCATTCCACTCCTAGACGTTCTCCCCAATTCAGACATTCATTCCGGTGATCCTACTACTGAGGTATCCCCCCAAATATAGTTTATGCTCTATCTTTTTGAACTGGGACACCAACCCCATATTTCCATTGCAGAAATTGAATCCGTGCTCAAAGCACACCAGGTAACATTTGAAGAAAAACTTCAGACCGACCGATTCTTTGTTCTCTACACAGAAGATCCCCTCGATATGGAATCCCTTATGGATCAGCTTGGGGGTACCAAACTTATGGGGTTCTATATAGAACAAAGAAAATCCATAGAACAAACTATTTTTGAATTTCTTCTTGAAAATCAAACGGGAAAAATTGTTTTTTCCGTAGAAAATGCAAAAAATAGAAATCTTGGTATTGCTATAAAAAGAAAACTCAAGGATGCTAATTATTCTGCACGATACATAGAATATAAAAATACGGCCACTCTTCTTCATAATAAATTGGTAGAAAAAAAAGGAGCCTTTTTTATTCTTCATGGAGAAGTCTTTGTGATATCTGGCATACAAAAACTTGAAGGATTTGCACAAAGAGATTTTGACAAACCAGGTGTTGATGCAAAATCCGGCATGCTTCCACCAAAACTTGCACGAATCATGATAAATCTGGCTAGAAAAACACCCCCGGCAACAGTGCTTGATCCTTTTTGTGGTTCTGGAGTTCTCCTTATGGAAGCACTGGATATGGGGTACCATGTAGTTGGTTCTGATAATTCCGCTCGTGCCATAGAAGATACACACAAAAACATTGAATGGATTGTCACGGCAGAACCAAAAATACAAAAATTATCTTCACATGTTTTTCTGGAAGATGTACGTAACATCAGTCATAGCTTACAGCCCAAAAGTATAGACATCATTGCCACAGAACCCTACATGGGTAAGCCCTTGACCGGAAAAGAAGGTGAACTGTTCTTAAAAGAACAACGACAAGAACTCAAAGACCTCTATCACGATGCGTTCCGGGAATTTCATACCATTCTCAAAGATGATGGTGTTATTATTTTTATTATTCCTCGATTTTACTATAGAAAAGAATGGATTATTATAGATTGTCTACGTGAAATTTTGTCTTTGGGATTTGTCCAAGTCCCTTTTAACAAAGATGATGACACCCTTCTCTACCACAGAGTAAGCCAACACGTAGGACGAGAAATTTTTCAATTTGTAAAAAAATAGATAAAAAAAGACATGGAGGTATACCATGTCTTTTTTTGTTCCACCAATCACGATTTCTCCTTTCAAAAAAATAGAATACAATACTTCAATATTTTTGAAATGATTGTTTGTGATTGGTGGAGGGGTGGGTCGTGTTGGTCAACGCCTTCGGTGCAGAGGGAGGCTCCCACTCCAAAGAAGGTCGGTAGCCGGAGGATCTGGCTCACGCGGAGCGGTCTGGACATCCGTCCAGTCCTCCACGAGATCTGCGAAGACGTGACCTTCAATCCGAGGAGGATCCGTCTTCCTCTCGCCACAGTCCCGGGGTACAATGAGTCCCTCAGCCATGTGTCTCCCCTTTGCCCAAAGGGCGCCTGAATCTAAAAAAAAGGATATCAAAAAAATCCCTTTTTGTCAATACAAAAAACAAGGACTGAAATCCTTGTTTTTGCTTTTTGTACATAATGTTCCCTTCTCTTCTTCCAAAAAATACTTGGAAAAAAAGAAGGGAAGAGGTGGGTCCAACAGGTGGTGTTGGAGTTGGGGTAGGGGATGTGGAGAGCAAGCTCAGGTAGGGCGGAAGCGTGGCATCCGTGTGAGCTCACCCACGTGTTGGTCGCGCGTCAGCGCGACCTAGTCGAGGTCAGGCGTCTCGCGGGCCTCGAAGTCCTTGGGCGCGGCGGCGGCCTCGGCGTCCAGCTCCGGGTCGGGGTCGGCGGCCTCGGCGTCCAGCTCCGGGTCGGGGTCGGCGGCCTCGGCGTCCAGCTCCGGGTCGGGGTCGGCGGCCTCGGCGTCCAGCTCCGGGTCGGGGTCGGCGGCCTCGGCGTCCAGCTCCGGGTC